>MPLX02041295.1_pt1 | contig 28437 bp, 27 predicted proteins | sample 1617341 | NCBI WGS metagenome assembly MPLX02 (sample SAMN05944804, study PRJNA350692) | marine metagenome | biome: marine; feature: ODZ; material: water; isolation source: 120 m water sample filtered on 0.2 um supor filter | place: Pacific Ocean | collected 2012-04-08 | depth 120m m | reverse complement strand
TTGGGATGTCGAGTCTGGTTCTAAAGACACTATGGATCGACCTGAGTTCATGAGAATGATTTCCGATTCTGAAAGAATGGGAATCAGAGTTCTGGTCTTCTCTGATCAGTCTAGGTTATCCAGAGACATCATTGTTCAGGAATCAACCTTTAGACTTCTAAGTTCTAGAGGTTATTCATTGGTTAGTTCTGAAAATCCTGACTCATTCCTTAATGACACACCTACCTCAAATCTCATTCGTCAGATTCTTGGATCTGTAAGTGAGTTCGATAAAAACTCGACAGTATCCAAACTCAGAGTGAGTAGGGTACGGAAACGAGAGTTGAACCGTGATAAAGGTATCGTCACTAGAAATCGGAATGGGAAATGTGAGGGAACAAAGAGAATCCTTGAGATTCATCCAGAACTTGGATCACTTATTACTAAATTGAGGAAGAAGGGTCTGAGTTACAGGAAGATCTCTGAATTTCTCAAAGAAGAACATGGATATTCAATTTCCTTCAAGTCTGTCGGAAATATCCTCAGGGATATTGAATGGATGAGGAAGGAGAGAAGGAGAATGAAGAGATCTGAAACTGTGTAGTTCCCACCCCAGTTATTTGTAGACCCATTTTAAAATTCAATATTCTTTCCTTGAATCCATCTGTCTCGGGTTCGGAAGACCCAATAGGTGTAACCTCATGAGGAATTGGTGACTGAAATGAATAAAGAAAAGAATCTCAGAGGAGAACCCTGAGATCACAGATCTGGTTCGTAAACTAAGAAGACAGACTAACTCAAAGGGGAAACCCATGTCCTTCAGGAAGATTGAGAAAGTTCTGAAGGAGGAATATGATCATTCTGTTTCTTATAGAACTGTTCAAAGGATTCTTGAAGATGTTGAGATCTTTCGGAGGGAGGAGAGGAATAGGATGAGGAGGAAGTGATGTTCAGACTACTGGGTCATTCGTCTGTCACTGCGACTTCAAGTTACATTGGAGTGACTGACAATTCTGCACTGGATCCTGCGAGGACTTATAGTTTTTGAGGAATCCTGAGATCTTTCGGAAAGAGGAGAGGAATAGGAAGAGGAGGAAGTGATGTTCAGATTACTGAGTCATTCGTCTGTCACTACGACTTCAAGTTACATTGGAGTGACTGACAATTCTGCACTGGATCTTGCGAGGGTTTATAGTTTTTGAAGTATTAAATTAGATGGTTAAATTAGACTAAAATAGAATTCCCATTAGACCTATTTTTTGAATTTGAACAAGAAAGAAAGTCGAACCTGTCTTTCATTTTGCCCAAAGAAAATTTAAAAGTTGCTTTTCTTTAACTGTTATTAAATTCCTCTGTTGTTTCTTTAAGAACAATAAGAATTGGTTTGTGTATAATATCAATGAATAAATTTGTATTATAATTAATTAAATTCGATTGTGAATTTTTCAAATTTAGTATACATCATTATAATTTTTCGATTATCATAAATCCAAATGTATTGGTTATCACCAAGATTCCCTTTATGAATTAAATTGTGATTCATATCATATTCTTTGTGAATTTTTGATAGTTTTTCTAAATTATCTGAATATATTTGAATTTCAATGTTTTTTAGTTTCCCGTTCTCAAAATAAAATGACTCACGTGATGTGTGAAAACCATAAAATTTAAAACAATTATTTTTGCTTTTTTTATAATTCCAGTTTATCCCTGTAATAATATTATTTTTCTCTTGCAAATCTGTGTAACATCCATTTTTTTTTATCGATTGATAAAATTCATTTTTATCCATTCCAATTTTAAAATCCCTAACTCCATCTATTCCAGAATGTACTGTGAATGAGTATAAAAAAAATAAGATGAACGATGCTATTCTCATGATAACCTCATTGAAAAATATAGTTAGTCTTGCCATTATTAATGTGAAAATATAATATAAGGATTGCTTATAATTTAAATGATATGAATTTACAATACACAATTTTATGAAACCAGGAAGATCTATTCAGTAGAACATTGTAGAGTAATTGAGAGTTGTTCAGAATTTGCCGAAGAAGATCTGATTGATCTGTTTGAAAATCCAAGATTGTTCACTCTCCCATTCATTCTATCTCCTTCACCCTCCAACATCGAAGGTCAACCCACACCCTCAGAGTCCACTATGGTCTGGAAGGGAAGAAATACATCATTCAGATTTATGAAGGAGAGATCAACGGACATGGAGAAAAGGAAGGACTTCCAACTGAGTTTCAGTACGAGTTTGAACAGGAGATGTTGAAACACGTTCATGAAATCAAGAATGAGATCAGAGAGAACGGATGGATTCAGAGAGACTCTCCAGAGGTTTCCCAGACCTCATTTTTGAGGAGTGAAAACTCTGATGCTCAGTTGGGATTTAAGTTTGAGTGAAAGACCTCAAATGTGAGAGTAAGTGTGAGAGTTTTTCTGGGATAGACAATCAGAAACTAAGTCTCACATTCAGTCTCACACCTGCCCCGTAAATAAAAAGTTATTGAGTTTATTTTCCTCAATATTTACAGTGCTTTGAGTGCTGTGAAACCCACCGACAAGATAAACCAGTTGATATCCTGAGGCTGGATGTCCCGGAATCGATCTAGAGGATGAAATTTATTGGATCTATCGTGCATCTTGAAATCCAGTCTACAATATTTTTTACATCCTATGCTGGAATAATTCATTTCATATGAGAAGCGGTTCCAAAAACTTCAGTTCATCTCAATCGCCGATTGAAAAAGGTTGGTAACAGGTTCCACGGAGGAAAAGATTGAAAGTGATTTTTTAATGCAAAGGGTAAACAAGAATTTCAAAATACCTTCAATCATTTTATACTATATATGTACTGGGATATTTCTTGGGTTTCCAATAATTCAAATATCATTTCTATCGGGAAATGTTAGGAGGAGGAGCCCATTTTCGGGACAGATTTCATAAAGTATTTCAATTTCCGATCATGCTTCAGGTCAACAAAGATCTTCAGGAAATACAATCGCATCAGGATCGATTACTTTTGAAACAACAGTTGGAGTGGCTCAGGACAAGGACGAACCGGAAACGACTTGCCAGACTTGAACAGAAGGTCAAAGAAGGTGAGGAAAACCAGGGTGAAAAGCTTGTCCCTTCAAACCCAGATTAATTGAAAGTGAGGTCAAAAACGAGGTTGTGGGTGATGAAGCCGTCTCCATCTTTGGGAAGCCTGATGGTTTTGCCATTGTCGAGAGAGAGACTGTAGGAATTGATTTCATAGGAAAGTTTGATGCCTAAGGATGGCTTTTCCCGTGATTCCAAGGCAAAGGAGTAACCCCAGTAGATGTTTTTCAGGTAACCGCTGTATCGCCTATTGCCGTCATAGAAATGGAAATGATTTTTGAAGACGATCAAGTCGTCGACAAAATTGAAATTGTAGCCTGCATAACCATGGATGCCCCCCCAGGCATTGATCCTGAGTTCCGGGCCAATGCCGATGATATCCGCATAATAACTCGAACTGAGGAGTGAATGCTTCGTGACCAGTCCTCGGAATTCAGGACTGAACACGCTCAAGTCCCAGTCCGGTCTCCAACCGGCAATGAAACTTGCCTTCTGAGTTGAAATCTCCTCTTTTGCTGAAAGATCCGAGTCCAGTTTGGAAAAATCAAAAGGATCGCTTTTTCGGTAAATTCTGGAAAACCCGCCACCGAAAAAATAGAGGTCTTCAGCGAACGCCGAGCCTGAAAATACGAGCAATAAGAAAATAAGGAAGTACTTCATGATTTAGCATTATTCATACTCCTCATCGGCAAATGCAGCCAAAACTTGAATGGTTTGAGATGGTTTTATAGAGATCAAGGATAGAGGGCAAAAGTCTTTCAGAACTTTTCTATCATGCTGTGGAAAGGATCATGCGCTGTGAAAATTCATTCAACTTCGGTTTCGTGGATGAGTTCCTCCATCTTACGGATCATCCCCAGGATTCGGTTGGATCGTGTGTCTTTTTTCTGGTCAAGGGCATATTTCAATTCAATCAGGTGATTGTAGATGGCATTGAATTCGCGTTGAACTTCTCTTTCACTTTCAAGAATCATGGCAAGGTTGAATGAAGTTTGTTCTTTTTCAGGTCTGGTTGAGGGATGTATCTGACGCATTAAATGGCTTTTTACAGCCTGACTGGATGTTTCACAATGCCAACAAGTAGGAATACCATCTGACAGGTGATAATGGTCACACCGTAACCCGATCAGTGAAGGATCACAAATACGATTACCAGTTCCGGGCTGGTCCCCACGAAGATGAGAGCTCCCCAGAGGATGCAAAGGAAGGTGGTGCCACAAACTGGGCTCATCGAAACACATCGTTCGGGCAAGATCATCACCACCTGTTCCGCCACCTGCATCGGGCCGATCAATGTGGCTGCCGCTTTCATGAAAGCACTGGAGATACTCCGAAAACTGTGGACTTCGTCAAATGAACTGGGTCGTACTCAGATGATATAACCGAATGAGAGGCCCAACACACATGCTCCGATGAAGGCAAAACCCAGATACGCCGCAAAAACAGGAGGCCTTGCTAACGCCCAGACTGCAATTGCCGCAGGAATACAAGAAACTCCCCCGGCCAGAAGAAAGGCCATCCCTGCTCCCGGGGCCATTCCCTGCTCGATCAAACCCGCAACCAGAGGAAGCGCCGCATAGCCGTTTAGGTAAGCAGGAATACCAACCACAGAGGCAAGCATCACGGCTCCCCAACCATCATCTCCTACCAAATGAGCAACCATTTCTGCAGGAAGGTATGCCAGCATCAGACTTTCCAGAAAAAAAGCAATGGCCATCCATTTTCCAAGAAAAATTAAATTTTCCACACTACTTTTGAAAAAATGGTTTTTGCGTTCTTCCTCGGTCCAGAATTTCCAGATAATCTGCTTTGGATTGCGGATCACACTTCCTCCACATCCACCACTGCCGATTCCCTCACGGAGAGGATTGATGATCAGACCATTACCAATCAAGAAATAGGTCCCGTACCCCCCCAGAATTCCGACTGCCACCGCAGAAAAAGTTTTAAAGAGAGCAAATTTCATCCCGAGGGTTCCTGCCGTAAGAAAAAACATGGAAGGATCCATCAAAGGAGATGAAAGCCAAAAAGCCATCACTGGAGCCAATGGAACTCCCATACTCAGAAGGGCAGCAATGAGAGGAATCACTCCACAGGAACAAAAGGGAGAAAGTCCGCCCATCAAAGAAGCAAATATAATGATGACGGGCTCCTTTCCCTTGAAGGCTCTTGCAATGAGATTATCCGCTCCAGTTGCTTTGGCATATGCCGTCAGTCCGATGGAAACGAGCAGGTAGGGAGAAAGTCCGATCAACTGATCGATGATGAAGTTCAAACTTTCCGCTGCCTGGGATGAATCCATCCAGGCCAGCAGAACCAAAGCCAAAACCAGTGCCAGTTCCACCTTCCATTTGGCCAGCCGGTACAGTCCTTCATCAAAAGTCTGTACTTTAATATTCATTCCAAAAACACTCATCGATCTTCCTTTTGTCCTCTATTGATGACTCTTTAGGTCATGCTGCATCCAGTTCCGTTTTCTCATTCCCAAATTCCTTTGAACAGAAGCTGCAACATTCATCGACTAGAAAAACCGAAATTTCGTTCAAACGCTGATAATCGATGCTGCACCAGAGAATGGTTTTTTCACGTTTCTGTACCAGCAGCCCTACTTCTTTGAGATGCTTGAGATGATGCGTCAGGGTCGATGCCGGAATGTCCAACTGTTTCTGGATGCTTCCCACTGTCATTCCCGATGGACCTGCCTTGACCAGACACCTCACCACTTCAAGTCTCGTCGGGTTGCCTAATTGTGCCAAAGTATCTGCTGCGGTCTGTAACTCCATCTTCTCTTTAATTTAGTATTTCTAGAATAATCGAAATAATAGATAGGGTCAAACATAATTTTTTCAAAAGTAATCCTATAGTTCAGTTGAGGTACGTGTAGGTGATGAGTTCTTCACCGGGCCAGCCTCCGTCGGTACGTTCGTCCTTGACGTGTCTTTCGCGTGCCAGAACCGTTCCTTGTTCGGTGATATCGGCGATGACCTCCTCACCTTCGACCAGTCCCTGATCATCTTCGTAACCGAGTTCTTCAATGGTAAGCTGGTCCATGACAAGGGATTCCAACTCATCGAAGAGGGTTCCCATGCCAAGGTCGAACCGCCAGTCCGGATTTTCGAACCACACTCCTTCGGCAAGCAAGGAGAGGAAGACGACACGGTAAGGGTCGACACCCTTGTATTCTGCCACTGCAACGCGGAGGTCACTCCAGCGATCTCCTTCAAGAAGGTCGGTTTGCGGATCGGCAAAACTGCCTTCTTCCAGGTCAACATAGGCAAAGATATCAAAATGAGAGACATAGGAACCCTGCTGTTCGGCCAATCTTTCATAGACCTCCCGACCTTTTTCAGTAGATATATAAAAATCATCTTCTCCCACTTCAACCCATCTCCGTTTTTCCATCTCCTTGAGGGTTGGTTCCAGTTGTTCTTCATCATTCGTTGCCAGGGAAAGATGAAATCGACGTGATCTTACCTCATCCATTTCCCGATCCACGGCATCCCGGGCTCTTTCCGCTTCATGAAGGTCGTTTTTCGCATCGTGCAACTCGTCTTCCTCTTCTGCAGACTTGAAAAAACCTTTCTTCAGTGAAGTCACTTGCTCCTCCAACTCGCGAAGGGTATTTTCAAGATTCTTTTTCTCCAGATGCAATTGGTCATAACCCATCATCCATTCGAGCAACAGCAGCATCCTTAGTTCAATACGGGAGGCTTCATCAAGAGGTGGGCGTTGGGCGTGATTCGGACTTTCCTGTTCCATTTTCAATCAATCCGGGGAAATTGGTTGTATTTTGATTGTAAAACTGATAATCCTCATAGTGTCGCTGACAAATATCAATTTGCTTCATCTTTGGAACTCTAGCAAATTGCATTGACATGGATAAGTCATAAACCGTATGGAGGCGGAAAAAGTGTCGGAACAAAACTACAAAGAATATGAACTGAACATCAACGGGAACCGATTCCAGATTTCAAGTAATTGTGGAGAGGAGCACATCCGCAAAGTGGAACGTTTTCTCGATGAGCAGATCAATGAGGTCAACCAGCAAACCAATGCCTACGGCCCCACCAATTTAGCGTTTCTGGTGGCCTTAAACCTTGCGGATGAGCTCTTGAATCTGCGTGGAAGGTTGAGCCGTTACGAAAATGTGGAAGAAGGGCTTTCGAGGCTTTGTGAAAGGCTTGAAAACGTTCTATCAAGTCCTTCAAATTCCGACTCAAAAGGAATGGCTTTACCGGATTTCAGTTCACGGTTCTGAAGTATAAATTCCAGGAATGGCGCCATGAGCCATGGATTGTTATCTTCAATGACGTCAGAAAATTCCTGCGGTGTTCGTGTTGTTAAACTTTTGCTACCTTATATTTACTAAAAGGGGTTGGTCCCTGAAGAAGGTGAGCAAGCCTTCCATGCTGAAGGAAGCCTAAATTCTTCAAACATTTCCCCACCTATTGGGCGAGGTACCAAAAGCCCTCTTTTGCACACGGCATTGCGGGAATCTTCTGGATCATGGATGATCAAAAGTCATTAGATGCCCTTCTTTTATTACTACTCGCGTATCTCCCCTCAGGGTCATCTGTTTTTATAGAAAATTATCAACGTTTCTTTCTAAAGACTGACTTCAAAACCTGAAGTGGGAAATTTTTTTCCAAAAACCAGTCGATGAAACTTGTGAACCAAAGGATACTCGTCTGGTTGCTTGGCTTCATGCTGCTATTTTCTGCAGCATGGGTTTTCATCGGCAAGTACATCTATGAAACCGCAGCCAATGTTAACGGCGAATGCTGGGGCAATCTATCCAACAGACCAGACCGTTTTCATTCCCGATTCTGGGGCATCAGGACTGAACACGACCTTTCTGAATGGTGGTTTGGGGATTATCAGGAAGTGGAACTGACTCTGGAAAACGAGGCCCTTCGAATCAGTGCCTGGGTCAGGGAAGCTGAAGGAAACGCACCCTGGATCCTGTTCATTCATGGCCTTGGGAGTTGCAAAAACAATCATGCGGTTTTGCTACCTGCTGCGATGATGGTCCGTCAAGGTTATTCTGTGATGCTTTTGGATATGAGGGAGCACGGTGCTTCTTCACGGATTAACCAGCTTCACACGGCCGGCCAGGAAGAATTTAATGATGTCCTCAGCGGCTGGAGGTGGATCCACGAAAAAAAAGGGATTCCCGCCGAGGAAATTGGTGTCTATGGAGTTTCGCTAGGTGCAGGCACCGTGGCGCTGGCCTTTGCCGAAGAACCTAGAATACATGCCGCCTGGCTCGATTCTCCTTTTGCTGATATGGAAAAAATTATCCGAAGTGAGCTCCAGATTGCAGGTTTTCCAGCATTCCTAGCAGGGGGTGCAAAATTCGCAGGACTCTTATTTAGTGGGATCGATATCATGGGTCGCACCCCGCTGGAAGGTGCAGAGTCCATCGGCAATCGACATCTGTTCATCGCCCATGGAAAACAGGATGAACGAATTCCTGTTTTTCATGGGGAATTGATGTGTGAAACAGCAAATGCATTCATGCTTGAGGATGGGTCTGTCGAGTGTTGGTACCCTTCGGGACAGGTAACGGTTGGAGAAGATAAAACCACTGGACACGCCGTTGCGATGCTTACCGAATTGGAAGAATGGAACCACCAGATGAAAGAATTCTTTGGCAGGACCCTCAATCATCAAAACTGATCACAACCTTTCCTCCAAATGTGTACCCCGACGTCATCCACGAACCAGCCCCTGTTGCAGGATTTTCTGAAACTGCTCAAGGAACGCAAATATTCTGAAAACAGTCTGCAAAGCCACCGTCTTGATATTCAGAAATACCTTGACTGGCTGGGCGATGGTGGTGAAATCCGGCTTGATCAGCTCAAGGATTTGAAACCTGATGATATTGAAGAATATGTCGAATACCTGCACCAGGATTACAAACCGAGCACCATCGCCCGACACCTCTCGTCACTGAAACTGTTTCTCAACGACTTAGAATTAAGTGGGAAAATCCGTATGAACCCTGTGCATCGTGTCCGATATCCGGAAGTGATTGCAGATGCTCCCCAAACGCTTTCGGCAGAGGAAGTCGTGAGGCTTTTGGAAACTCCAGATCCTGCTCATTACCTTGGTCTACGGGACCGGGCCATCCTGGAACTCCTCTATTCCAGTGGATTGAAGGTCAAGGAACTGCTGAACCTGAATGTCGAGGACCTCTTCCTTAAAATGAGTTTCCTTAAAGTCCGGGGCAAAAGGGAGAGGATGGTCCCTATGACAGTGAAAGCAGTCGAGGCGCTAGTGGAATACCTTCAAACCAGCCGGGAACAGAGGTTGCTCAACAAATCGGACCCTTGCCTTTTTCCAGGGAGAAACGGTACCCGCATGAGCCGCATGGGATTCTGGGTGATGATCCGGAAACACGCCCATAAAGCTGGAATAGAGAATCCTATCAATGGAAGGATCTTAAGGCATTCATTTGCCGCTCACCTTCTGGAAAACGGAATGGACCTTCCTGACATTCAGGATCTCTTCGGCTACGTCAGTCTCGATTCAACTCTGCAGTATGCCCACATCAACCGACCTGACTATTTTGAAGTCTATCACCGCTACCATCCCATGGGAGAATATTACCAGCAAAAAGAGTCCAATGAGTCCTCTCCGGAAAATGGTCTGCAGGAAAACAGGGACCTTCCAGAAAACGAAAAGGAGCGTTAGGGACTGCGAGATGATTATTTTTCGAGAATTCCTGCCAGATAGGCTGCTGCACCCGCAGCACAGACACCCCGAAAGGCAAGACACTTGATCTGCCCAAGCCGGGTTCCATCGGGGGCATAGACGTATGACCAGAAAGTCGTCCAGTCATAGAATGCCAGCAGTTTACCCTCCACATCATAAAGCCTGCGATCGGAAGCTCTTCCTGTCCATTCGTTTTTTTCATCCTTACGCACGACAAACAGTTCGAAACCGGACTGGGTTTTGACGAAACTGACACGGCCTTTAGGCGTTCCGTCCAGTTGCATCAACTCAACGTAGTCGATGTATATGTGTGCCAACCCGACAGGACTGTTCTTCGGCCCCAGAATCTGGCTTTTGAGCGGAAGCGCATGCCCGCTGAAGGGAATTCCCAGAAGGAGGATCAGGAGCAGCCTGAATCTGATTCGGGATGGAATTTTATTCAAAACATTTGGCCTGAAATAAGAAACAGGGGGTCACTAGAGGTTAAAGCATTCCTTCACGAAAAGTAGGATATTCCAGACTTATGCCTAACGCCTCAAGTCGGCGTTTGGAAATTCGACGTTGAAGCAGAGTTTTTTCCGTCTGAGGAGGAAGCCCCAGATGCATTCCTTTCGCTTCGGGGTGATATTCCAGGAGCCATTGGACCACATCCCACGAGGGACAGGGTTCATCATCGACCGCGTTGATCAGCTTCACTTGCGGATGAAGGATGCAATATTCGGTGATCCGCGCAAGGTCATGAACGTGGATGCGGTGGGTGGGAGTTCCCGTATCCGGAATGCTCTTGCCGCTTTTCAGACGTTCCAGAAGATTCCTTCCCGGTCCATAGATTCCACCTGGACGAATCAACTGCAGTTGAAAGCCTTCCGAAAGTTCCTGTTCCACCAAAAGCCTTCGTTTACCCGAGTCGGAATCCGGCTCAAAGTTTGAATCTTCACTCCAAATTCCTTCCTTTTTGGGGTAAACCCCGGTAGTGGAAATGAGGATCAGGCGTTGGAGCATCGGTCTCTTTTCTTGCATCCACTCCTTCCACAGACGGAGTTGTTCCGCAATCACCTCCAGTTCCAAGGCAGGCGTTGGTATGGTGAAGACCATCACCACCGGAAGTTTCGGAATCCCGGACCAGCTAGACGAATCCTGCCAGTTGAAATGAAACTGGTCCAGGGAGCAGGACATAACCGGAGAGGAATGCCAACTTCCCCAGGATCCTTCCTTCCAGGCCGTTAAACCTGCCAGTTCCTTGCCCAGGAATCCTAATCCGAGGATCCCGATCAACCCTGATTCATGATCCATCTTGACTGCTTTCCTGTGACTTCAATGGCGAAAGTTTCATTTTCACGGAAATTCGAATCACATCCCTACCTTGGATTTTCACTTTGCTCCGGGACATTAACCGGGCTTTTTCAAAATCTGGTAAACCTGAAAGCCTCTCTAAAAGTCCAGGAACGATCATCGGATCTTCAGCATAAGCGCTTAATTCCATACCATGCTGATGATAACGTATCTGTTCGATCCAAGCACCTCCCACAGCAAAAAAAAGCTTCTCCAGGCCATCCAACAACTGATTGCGCTGTTGTTGCTGGAATGCAAATTGTTTCCGGGAATTCTCCAGTTTTTTGAGTTGCTTCTGAACCTGTTCGGATTCACGGACCTGCCTCCTTTGAGCATCAAGCTTTTGTTCCAGGGTCTGCAACTCGGAATGCATTTGTTCAAGATGACGGTCCGTCTCGCCGACCCAGTAATACAAAAACACCGGTATGAGGAAGATCAGCGGAATCAGCATCAACCAAATGGGGCTATACCCCTTTCGGGAGGGAGGAATCCAGGCAAATCCTTTTTGGGGATCCCGAGCCATCCCATTCCAGGCAGAAACCATCTTCTCCAGAGGGAGTTCCACATCATGGATTTCCGACTGATCATTGGGAAAACCCAGCCGAACCATGTTCATCGGCTTGGGAAAAAGATCCTGGATCAGGTGCTCACTGGCCTTTTCTTCCAACCTTGGCAAATGAGAGATTTCAATGAGTCGTTTTTCTTCCCACTGCAGATGATAACTCTGCTCCAATCCGTAAAAAAGCAAGGAATCCTGATCCGATGTACCCAAAAGGGAAAGGACGGGGTAGATCAGAGGAGCATGTTCGATATTCCTGCTGAATTGCTTTTCACATTGATTTCGAAGTTCCTTCGCCTTTGGATCTAAAATAGAGGTGAGAAGCCCGAGCGGACCACGGAGATTTTTTTCTAAATACGCCGCGCCCACCCAATGTTTAGATTCTTCCGCAGGGGAAACATCCCATTCTCCGGATTCAATTTCTGCGTCCAGAGGGTTTTTGGGCCCGTCCAGGAATCGCCCCAGAGCATAGGCCCGGATTTCCTCACGATTGAGAAGAATCGCCCGATCGAAAAAGGAGAAGATCCATGGAGGTTCCCAGAGAAAAACCCAGTTCCGTGCAGAACAACTGCCTTTCAACCGTTTCAACACAGAAACAGCTTTCTCCACGGATACTTCAGGAAGGGGTTCCATTTGGAATCTTCCCGAATCCGTTTCAAGGCAGCCGATGCTTTTTCCTGAAAAAAAGAAAAATAAAGCAGCCTGATCCGACTGACTGAAGAGAGATGGAAAACTTCTGAATCCCTTCAAGACTTTGATGCTTAGAAGGCGGTTAACTCCAAATGCCAGGGCATCCACCCGTTTTGCAAAAGTAGATGTACCAGCAAGCCTCCTAAACAAAGAAACGGTCCGAAAGGGACCGGTGTATGTAAAAGGGGTTGATTCTTTTTCAGCAGCCAAAATCCCCCGATGATGATTCCCGATCCAGCAGCAACCAGAAGTACTGGTCCCAGTCCTGACCAACCGACCCACATCCCGATCAGGCCAAGCAGGGCAGGGTCTCCTTCCCCAAGTCCCCGGCGTTTCCTGAGCGTTTCATAGATGATTCCAAGCAGGTAGAGCATGCCCGCTCCAACCAACAATCCCAAAAGGGCCTGAAGCAGAAAATCCGTTCCAAACGCGAGGAGCCAGAAAAGCCTCAACACCATGGCCACAATCACGACCCGCATGTCGACTAGAAGGGACTCCCAGTCTATGACAGCTAGAACAAAAAGAGAACCCGTCAGCACTATGTCACTGAGTAATTCCGGGGTCCAGGAACGCCAGGCCGTTATAAGTGCCAGCATCAGTGGAAGCAGCAGCAGCAGAAAAAACTGACGTGGACGGGAATGACTATCCGGAATTCCATCCCATTGATGATCTTCCGATATCTGTTCTTGTAGAAAAACTGATGCCAGCCGGTTCAGAAACACGCCGAGGAGCAAACCCAGCAGGATACCGGAAAGTAGAAGTAAAACGGGATGGTTCATCATCAAGGATGAAACAATAGGTTCCGTTAAGAAACGTACAAAGGATCGATCAAGACTGAGGTATGAGACTCACTTCAGTGAAACCGGCTCCGATTTTCTCAAATCCTGGGGCATCTGCAGAAAGCATCAGCTGAATGCGGTCTGCGTAACCTTTGTCATCACTCAAAAATGCCATATCAGAAAGCTCCATGCTGGTAGCCCCTCTGCTGTTCAGTTTTAGTGTCTTTGCTTGGGGAAATGCCATGTTGCTGCTTAGCAGAACCGGCAGTTTCAAACTCAGTTGCCTTTTTGAATTTCGACGTTTCAGCTGGATTTTCAGAATCGGATTGACAGGATCTTTTTTGCCTGTCCCTGCTTTTCCTTGAATCACTTCAACTTCAAGGATGTTCAGCACAGGAAGCACTTTCAGATTCAACGGATCCCTGGCAGCTACTTTATTCAGCCATTGCCCGGGTTTCAAAGTCACCGAGGACAAAGCATTGCGAACCCGGGCCTCACCCGATGAAAGTGATACAGAGACTCCCTCAGCATGATTTGATACGCCCAACAATCCCTCGCTGATACGGATTTCGAATGATTCGGGAACCTTCAGCGCCAGTTGCTGCCGAGCTCCTACAAGACCAGCGACCAAAGAACCTTGAAGCAGGACCCACTCTCTTTGAAAATGCTGATATGAACCTTCGGGAGTTTTTTCCGTTTTTAAGAGCAGGCTGGAATTTTGGAAGAGACGCAACCAGGTTCCGTCCCGAAACCTCAACAGAATCTTAGCATTTTTACCAGCTTCCAACACGCTGCCTGATGGGATCCGATCAAACCATTTGAGGCCGATACGTGTATTAGGTGTCGAATACGTAAACGACCCTTCGAGCATTTCCACCACTGCGACCGGACGTCCCCGGGCTTCGAGTCCCGGCACTTCCGAAAGAGAAACCAGCAGGACTGCGAAAAAAAGCAGTAGGGGAATCCGGAACTTCATAGGAACTTCAGTTTCTGAGCTTGCGTATGAATTCCAGCATCGGTTCGACAATGGTTTCCGTGGACCAAAGCCCGTGACTATAGACGATTTTAGGGAGAATCACATAACGTCCGTAGCGCAGTCGGCGGCCTGCTTCTCTAACGGAGAGGAAGCTCGGTTCTGAGGTACAGGTAAAATGAAGTGAAGAGATGTTGATCGATTCAAGATGATCGGCCACTCCTTTCCATCGGCAGCATGCCTCCAGGCCGATGGAATGCGAGATAGGATTTCCCTTGAGGATTTGATCTTGCTGCTCCAAGGAAAGGTGTTCTTCGCTGCGCCACTGTTGAAGGTAGATTTCAATATTTCCAGAACGGAGTTGATCCAGGCCTTCTTCAAGGGTTTTAATTTCGTCAAGTCTTGGGTAGGGATGGGCTGCCGCAGTGATCAGCGAACGTACTTTATTTGGAGCATCGACCGCCATCTGGAAACCTACCTGCCCTCCAAGACCCACCCCAAAAAAATGAGCATAATCCATCTGAACTTCCTGCATCACATTCAACACATTCTGCACCCGGGATTCCATGGTGTAGCAGGATGGATCTTCAGGAGAGTCACTGCGCCCCTGCCCCAGAGGATCGATCAGCATCAGGCGGAAATCACGTTCCAGCAATTGGACGTAACCCGACATATCCCAGGCCTCATTGTCGAGAATGAAAGGAGGATATAGAATAAGCCAGGGGCCCCTTTCGCCGGAAAGATGGTAATGAATACGATGCTTGTTGGAAATTACGAACGACATGGGTTTCAGTCGATTTGAATGTTCTGATCAGAATCCTGCATTTCTTCCCGTTTTTCCATCTCCAGTCGGGATTCTATGTCTGGTTGATGCCTCCAACGACGGTGGATCCAGGCCCACTGTTTGGGTTCACGGCGTATCACCTGTTCTAGATGATGGTTGAGCAGGCGGTTCAAACGGAAAAGTTCCTCCTCCCCAGCATTTTTGCCTGGGATGGCATCGATTTTCTCGAAAATGAGCTTAAACTTCCCTTCGGGCTGTCGCAAGATGGCATAACTGAGGAGGGGCGAACCACTCTTCCATGCGAGTTTTGCCAGACCTACAGGAGTTTTGGCCGGCATACCGAAGAAAGGCACCCAGTTGCTGGGAACATTGGTGTCCTGATCGATGGCAAGGATCAATACCTCCCGGTTTCTGAGACTTCTCAAAAGCTTGCTCACCGTCCCCGGTTCTCCTCGGCGGATGATGCTCATCCAGGGATTCTCACGGCGTTCGAGCAGTTTCTCATTGACGCGCGACTCGGGGAAATTCGCGGTCACGGCATTCATTTTAATCTGTGCATGCTTTGCAAAAAGCGAAATCAGTTCCCAGTTGCCTTGATGCAAAGCCATCATTAGCACCCCTTTCTCTTGTGCAAGGGCTTCCTGCAGAAGTTCATCGCCCACGATTTCAAGGCATTCTGGCCAGACTTCCTCAATCCTTTGCATTCCCAGGAATTCGGTCAGCAATTGTCCAAAGTGCATAAAGCATTCAAGGCACCAGGAATCCCGTTCTTCAGGGCTGAGTTCAGGATAGATTTTACTAAGCTGCATCAGGGCGATCCCTCTTTCTTTCGGAAAAAGCCGATAAGCCAGCTTTCCGATCACCTTCCCCCCGGTTTGGAGACGCTTTAGATTGAACCGGTCTGCCAGCCAGAAGCCAGCCAGGTAGATCAGGTATTCGGCATTTCTGCGAAGAAACCTTGTGGAACTGGGCCTGTGCTTGCGGAATTCTTCATAGTGAAGTGCCTGCTCCAATTCCCTAAGGTCAGAAGTTTCCTGATCCTTCAACACAGCAGTTGCTTCTTTCGAACACGCAGAATTGGTTTCTGAATCCAATGATTCTCGTGATTGATCCGGAACAACGGATTGAGCTTGCATCATTCAGGCATCCAACACGTTTTCAATATACCGCTTCACTGTTTCGGGTTGGGCTTCCATTGTTTCACAACGTACCGGAAGTGTCTCCAGTTGTTTGATTTCAGGAGGCAATTCCGGTTCTTCTCCTAGCGCCGTTCGAATGGCTTCTCCAAACTTGGCGGGATGAGCGCATGCCAAACAGACATAGGGTGCCTTCAGTCCGGATTTCTCTGCAGCACGCATTCCTACTGCCGTATGGGGGTCGACCCGATAGTTTTCGTCATGCCAGACTTTTCGGATGGTTTCCAAGGTTTCGCCATTTTCCACACTGGCCGAGAGGAAATCATTTTGCGCCATCTTGAGAAGATGATGATCTGCCATCAAGCTTCCGGAAGATGAAAACTCCTCCATCTGTAGTCTTAGTTTTTCACTTTTGAAATCGCAAAGTTCAAACAGGTAACGTTCAAAATTACTGGAGATCTGGATGTCCATCGAGGGACTCCAGGTTGCCTCAACAGTACTGGTCTCGTAACGTCCCGTATTGAAAAACCTATGCAGGATGTCATTCTGATTGGATGCCACCACCAACTCCTCCACCGGGAGTCCCATCTTGCGTGCATAATGGGCGGCGAGGACATTGCCAAAATTTCCGGTTGGCACCACAAAACTGACGTTTTCTGAATGATCCCTGGAAATTTGGGTCCATGCATGAAAATAATAGACAATCTGGGCCATGATCCGAGCCCAGTTGATGGAGTTGACCGCACCAAGTCTTCTTGAGCGTTTCAACTGCGGATCATTGAAAAGGGCTTTTACAATGGACTGGGCGTCATCAAATGAACCCTCAATTGCAAGATTATGGATGTTCGAATCCAGCACGGTGGTCATCTGCCTTTCCTGAACAGGACTCACCCGTCCTTGGGGATGAAGCATAAATACGCGAATCCCTTTTTTGCCGCGTAAACCATGGATTGCAGCACTGCCTGTGTCCCCGGACGTGGCACCAAGAACGTTCAGCGAATGACCGTCCTCTGCAAGAAAATGTTCGAACAGGTTGCCCAAAAATTGGAGAGCGATATCCTTGAACGCAAAGGTCGGTCCATGAAACAATTCCAACACGGAACAGTGTTTCAACTTTTTCAGCGGTGTGATCAGAGGATGACGAAAAAAAACGAAACTTTTTGCAATCAGATTCTCAAGTTCTTCTCGTCTCAAATCTTGTCCTACAAAAAGTTGCATGATTTCCAGACAGAGTTGTTGAAAAGAAAGCGATCTCCAATCTGGAAGATGGTTGCTAACTTCCGGGAACTCATCTGGAACAAGCAACCCACCATCTTCTGCAAGTCCCATCATCACTGCCTGTTTGAAACTGATCCCACTCACTGCACCACGGGTGCTTGAATATTTCATCCTGTTCTTAATGCTCCATGCGTATGTCCATCACTCCAAAAAATCTGGTCAGAAGCCAGGCTATATTCAAAGCCGTTACTCCTTTTTGGATGATGTGGTTGATGCTGTTGAATTTTCTGACCATACCTATTTTACTCAAGGCAGAATCCTTCCCGATCCTTCCCGAGTTCCAAGTCTACCATACCTTGGGAACAGGTGGGAGCAACTACTCAAGTGGGGCATTAGGGGTGGCAGTTCATCTTTTTGACGAAGAGGGGGGTCCAGGGCGTTATCTTCATTTCTTGAGCATCCTGGTTCCCCCAAAAACCCTTGGGTTTGATAACCGTGTCGGTAATCAAACAACTGGTACCCAAGGACAAGGGTTTGAAGTTGGAGTTCATGACCAGTGGTTGAATCCCTCAGGCAAGGGAGCAACGCTTTCACTGAGAAGGATTGAATGGAATGAAATCAAACAGGGATCTCAGCCGATAGGAAAGGCAAAAAACGACCTGCTCCACATGGGTTGGAACTGGAGCATGGTCCGACAGGGAGTTGTCGTTTGGCTCTTTGGGATCGATATTGCGAGTCTAGAGCTTCCTTCCAAAAAACTGATGGAATTCCAACTCGCGCTTGGTCTAAGAACGGCGTTTTGATCTTTTGTTTTTTCCATCCGAAATCTTGAAACAAGCCTAATTTGCTCTCATGTTGTTCGAAAAAATCAATTTCAATTGAGAGCTTCCTGAACCTCGAGCTGTTCCTCCCGGTCGAGCTTAAAATCCTCTTCAACAATCGCCACAACTTGGCGACCCAAAGCTGAGACCATCACTCCGGGATCTTCCATACCCAACAGAATCCTAACCAAACGAGTGAAGAGCCCCTCAGGGGTGTCATAGGTTTTTCTGGAAAGCTGAAGAAATTTTTCAGAACCGGTGTTGATATCAAAACGTTTTTTCTCCTCATCGTATTCATAGGGAACATTGTGAGGGTTGAAAAAACCACCATAAAGAAATTTCATTCTTCCCAAATTGAGCAGAAAATCATTGGTGGTTTTGCTTTTCATCAGGGTCTGTTCCATCTGATACTCGGTTGGTTTTTCCTCCTGTTTGAAAGTCGGTTCTAGTTTTTCCAGCATATTGAAAAACATATGCGTGTGGGTAAGGACGAAATACATCATTTTCACCTTTTCTGAGGTCATTCCTTTCATCTTTTCCCGGAGTTTGAACATCGTTTCCGGAGGAAATGGATCATTTGGTGAGCCTCCTGCCAAAGATTTCTTTTTCTTCTGAGCGACCCTTTTGGGTGCGGCTGAGGGGGATGTTTTTTGGACGATCTTTTCGGTTTCCTGAGTTGGTGATGTGGCTTCTTTTTCCTTTTTCTTCTTTGCTGCCTGAAGCCGAACTTTTACTGGTTCCATCTCATCACGCAGTTCACTTAAAAAAACGTGTTCCTCATGGGTCGTGGAAACCAACATTTCGTCCAAAACCCATCTCAATTCCTGCACATTCAACATATATTCATTGATCATGCTCTTAAATGATTCCGGATGGCTTCCCAGGTGTTTCTCGATTTCAGCAAAGGCAGTTTCTTCATCGGATGAAACCTTCAGGTCCTCCTGAACAGATTCCCAAAGCCCCAGGATTTCCTTGAGGGTTTGGTGAAAAAGCTCACAGGTCTGAGTCACATTGTCGAATATCATGGCTGATGCAGAAAGGGAGGTCCTTTCTTCATAAGCTCCCTGAAGTAAGATGTAGACCCTTTTAGAACCCCAGTCAGAAACGCTCTCGAGCAATTCCAAATGTTTTTCCAAACGTTCCAGGTAACTCCTCATTTCTTCCCGTCCCTCATCAATCAGATCAAGGGTATAAAGAAGACCGTCGACGATTGAATTGTCAAAAAGCTCCGTTTCCTTCATCGCCTGCTGGATCTTCAGCAGGTGTTCCTTGCGTGAACCCGTCACCCTCAACCCTTTTTCCAATAGTCCCTTAATCGAACTCAGGGCGCGTTGTAGGAAATCGATGGTGATCGATTCTGAAGAAGCATTGTGATAGATCTTGCCAAATGAAATGGAAAGATTGTGCAGGATGCTGATTACCTGATGAAGTGTCTGGTTGACACTGCCAAGCGTCTCCAGAAACATTTGCAACTGCTCGATTTCGAGTAGATGGTTTTCCTTGAAATCACTGATGGAATCTTCCAAACCATTTTCCTCACGGTCCGAGCGAAGACGTTCCATGTGCCTCTCAATCAAGCCCAATGGTTCAAACGGCACCCGCAGCAGATTCATCCTCAACTGGGCATCCGTACGTGAAGACTGATAAAGCTTACGGCTGAAATCCGGGACATCTGAACCCAGCTTTTTTTCAAGTCGCTGAATATCAACCTCGATGGTATTCAGTTCATCCAGAGCCTGTTCCAGAGTCAGTGGTTCAGAAGATTTTTTCTGATTCTTCAGAGTATCCCCAAGAGCCTTTTCCTCTTTTTCCAGAAGTTCATGTACTTTATGGAAATATCCGTAGATCGATTGGATGTCCTTGATGGAAAGTGGTTGATCAAAGCTATTGAGACGCGGGTTTTTTTTCAGTTGATCCTGATCGGTTTTCAAGTCCGTGCAGAGTTGTATCACGGAAGCCTTGTCTTCATCAGAAATGGGAACCGACAGGGGAACCCGAGTCCAGGCACCTTCTGACTCGACTCCCTTAAGGATTTTTTGAATTTCGTTCCAGGACAGTTCTACCGCCTGTCCGGGAGCAAACCCCCTCGGCTCGGTAAGATAGAAACCCTGATCCAAACTCAAGTGAATGCAACTGACCTGGTGGCTGATCTCCTGCTGCATCGCAATGAATTTTGCAGCATTTTTTTCAAAGTGATAGGGAGTGCGGCATTTATCGTATAACTCTTGGTAGAGAGTATTGATGGATTGCAAAGTTTCAACGATGCTTGTCTGTTCCTCAGGGTGAAGAACCCAACGGTTTTCTTCCGCCAAAGCTGCCTTCACAAAATCATTGATCGAGCGGGTTGCTTTTTGGGCTGCAACGACTTGGGAAACTGGTTTACGTTCTTGCTTCAGAGATGACTTTGCCTTTTTCAGGCCTTCTACGACTTGATCTGCCAAAATGAAACCTTCAGACTAAAGAGTTAAAATGAAGTATAATCTCCTCAAACAACAAACTTGATTAGGGCAGAGGAGGGTCCACCGGAGCGTAAGATGACGAATTTTTTAAAAAATATATCAGAACCTCGGGATGTTCAACATCTTAATTTGGAACAACTGGAGGCTCTAGCGACTGAATGCCGACAAAGGATCATTGAAGTCACCAGCAAGCGCGGAGGTCACCTAGCTTCTTCCCTTGGAGTAGTCGAAATCACCATCGCCCTCTTTAAACTTTTTGACCTCGAAAAGGATAGGCTGGTTTGGGATGTAGGGCACCAAGCCTATACCCACAAACTTCTGTCTGGTCGCAATGATCAATTTGAAACTTTGGCCCAGTCTGGCGGGGTGAAGAAGTTTCTCTCGAGGGATGAGAGTCCGTACGATCATTTTGGGGCGGGCCATGCTTCGACTTCCATTTCCTCAGCACTTGGAATGGCCATCGCAAGAGATTTAAAGGAGCAATCGAATCATGTTGTAGCCGTAATCGGAGACGGTGCAATGACCGGAGGACTTGCTTTTGAAGCTCTCAACCACAATGGATTTTTGGATAAAAATCTGCTTTTGATATACAACGACAACGGTATGAGCATCGATCCAAATGTGGGTGCTTTGTCGAAACTTTTGACCCGAATTGCATCCTCCAGGCTTTACAATCTATTTCGGGAAGAGTCTCTGGAAATGGCAGAGCGTGCTCCATTTTCCGAAACCCTAGGATTGAAGCGAACGCTTCAGATGATGCATGACTCGATGAAGGCCTTCTTTAAACCGCCCGGGATGCTTTTCGAGCAATTAGGATGGCGTTACATGGGGCCAGTCAACGGGCACAGCCTGGAGGATTTAATCGAGTTGATCGGCCATGTCCAGGATCTTGAGGGGCCAATCGTGATCCATGCCTTGACACAAAAGGGGAAAGGATATTCGTTCGCCGAAGAGGATGCATTCAAATATCATGGGGTTTCTCCGTTTGTTCCCGAAGATGGGTCATTCCTGAAGAAATCCAAAAGCGGTGATAATTCGGTCAGCTATTCCAAGGTTTTCTCAGAAAAGTTGGGTGAACTGATGGAAGAAGATCCCAAAGTCGTAGCGCTTAGTGCTGCAATGCTGAGCGGCACCGGTTTGATCGGACTTCAAAAGAAATTTCCAGACCGCGTTCTTGATGTTGGAATTGCAGAAGGGCATGCCGTCACCTGCTCTGCGGGTATGGCGACCGAGGGTATGAAGCCATTTGTTGCCATCTATTCAACCTTTTTGCAGCGAGCGCTGGATCATATCATTCATGATGTTGCGATCCAGAAACTCCCAGTGCGCTTCATGCTCGACCGTTCAGGACTGGTTGGTGCCGATGGCCCGACCCACCAGGGTGTCTATGACCTGACCTACCTTAGAATGATTCCTGGAATGACCCTGATGGTTCCAAGAAATGGTGCAGAATTGAGGAGGATGATTGATTTTTGTTACCAGCATGAAACTGGCCCCATTGCATTACGCTATCCTAGGGGAAACACATGCTCCACAGAAGAAACAGAAGTGCCTCCTATTGAAATGGGAAAGGCACACCTGCTTCAGGACGGAACGGACATTGTACTATTGGCAGTCGGTGTTATGGTCGAGGCAGCTTTTGAAACAGCAAAAAAATTGGAGAAAGAAGGCTATTCCGTTGCAGTCGTCAATGCTCGATTTGTTAAACCCCTTGACCGTGATTTGATCCTCAAACTTGCGTCCTTCTGCAAGCTGGTGGTAACGATGGAAGAAAATGCCATTCAAGGAGGATTTGGTTCAGCAGTCCTTGAATTACTAAACGTGTCTGAAAATAGTACGCCAACTCTTTCTTTCGGCATTCCTGACCGCTTCATTGCACAAGGCAGCGCTGAAGAGCAAAGGAGGGATGCAGGACTGAGTGCAGAACATATGCTCAACAACATCCATGAAAGGTTGAAACAAATTCGGATACCTGTTAGAAAGAAAAGTATCAAACTGACAAGAAAAAAAGCATCCTGATGGACAAAAAAATGTTTTATTGTTAAGTTTTTTTATTTTTTTCTTGACTTCTAAGGCTAATAAACTCATTACTAACTTGTTTTGTTTAATCATCAAAGTTTAGTTTGATGGTTGAATGAAGCCACCTTCCATGAGGGAACGGTTGAAAATTGTCAACTGAATCAAGGGAATGAGCCATGTACAATGAACTGCTGAACCAACTGGAAAAAAGAATCCAGGAGGCTGTTGAAACCATCGAAATGTACCGCTTGGAAATAGCGGAGCTTAAAGAAAAAAACAGTGAACTTGAAAACCAGCATGAAGTCTGGGAAGACAAACTTAGTTCACTGATTCAAAAATTTGAAACACTGAATCAAACCGACGAAACGGATACGGAGGAAACATCTGATGTTTCCGCCAGCACTGATTCTTCCTATACCTACGAATCCACGTCAGATACCCCATCGGAAGAAGAATCCCAAGACGAACCTGAGACGTCTTCCTATTCTTCCACCACCAGCTTCGGAAGCCAGGCTGTCGCAAGTTCCTACCAATATTCCAATCAAGACGAATAAGAGCAGCGCCCCTTTCAATGGGAGCACTAACTCGGTTTCTCCGATCCCTCTAAAATATAACTCATCAGGGCTACTTACGTTTGTAAAAGCCCTGGTGTTGCTAATATTTATTTCCGCGTCCGGCCTTGAGGGCCGAGAACGTGATTTGATTGCAGTACTTCCGGCCGAGGTCCTCTACCCTGCCCGTGGTAAGGAATGGATTGGTCATTTTCTGCAGGATGAACTCAGCCGACAGTTTCAACTTCAAAAAAATTACTCTGCTCTTTCTCCACGAGAAACAAACCGCTGGTTCCACGACGACGATCTTGATAAGGGACGCAGACAGAATTTCCTGGAATCCGTCAAACCCCAATGGACGCTGAAACTGGAACTCCAACTGGTCTTGAAACAACTCTCCTTGACGGGGAGTTTGAAGCATGTTGGAAAAAACATTCCAGTTCGAAGCTTCAAAAAAATCCTTCCATTTGAAAATCCAGATTCCCTTCTACAACAAGTACTGAACAGCTTTTTTAAAAAAGAACCGAAACAGGAACTGCTCTATCATCCCCAAGGTTTTTCCTGGAAGGGATTAGAAGCTGTTTATTCGTGGAAGCATCAAACTCCAGTCCCATCTGTCAATTCTGAAGGCTGGAACACACGTTCCGAAGAACTTGAAATCCTACTTGCAGATTTCCCTGCGCTAGCGGAAAGGCTCCATTACGAGAAGGCGGTGATACTCATTATGCAGGCCAGTGCAAGTCTGCCTGTCTATGTTCCCACTTTGAATCATGCTGAAACAGAACTGAAGCATGCTCTTTCGATGCGTCCTGAAAGCAGCGATTACCATACTCTGTTCTCCCTGATCTACTATCTACGGCAGGAGAAAATGCATGCTAAGGCGGAAGCCGTGATCGCCAACGCCGAAAATCCTAGAAACGGCCGGGCTCTGATCCTTTATGGCCTGAGTATTGGTAGAAAAGCGAAGGATGGGGATGCATACATCCGCCAGGGGCTCATCTGGTATCCGATGAATCGAGAGGCCCCTTCGGTTTATCCAGACCCCTTCGAGGTGTTGATTCCGGATCTAGCGCCTTGGCTGGTCGGAAACCGATCCTCTGATCCTCCTCAATATCAGCAACTGATGGACGAAGCGCGAGAGCTATACATCCATGGGGAATGGAAAAAGTCGAAGCGCTTCTTCGAAGATGCCTGGGCCCTCGAACCTGAACTTTCTGAAGCCCCCCTCTATTTGGCACGCATCAAAATCGCGGAAAAGGATCTTAAAGGGGCAATGAAGAGCTTGAACAATCTGAGAAAACGTTTTCCTGAAGATGCCGCGACCGTGCTTTTTCAGGGATATGTCTATGAACTGCTGAAAAAATTTGGAAATGCGGAGATCCTCTATCGCAAATCATTGGAGATGGAAACGGAAAATCACCGGGCCATGCTGCGGTTAAGTACTCTGCTGATCAAAACGGGGAAATATGAAGAAGCCAGGAGCTTCCTCGAAAGCCTGACACGAAAATACCCGGATTATACCGTTGGATGGTGGAACCTCGGGTTGCTTTATCAGAAAATCGACGAACTCGAATCTGCTGAACAGGCTCTTGAAGAAGTCGTCCGACTTGATCCTGCCAACACTAGGGTTCAGGCCCAATTGGAGCATCTTCGAGAAGAACTGGAGCGTAACATTTCCCAGTGATTCTCCCAAACGGTTTCCGAGTAAAGCCGCCTTGTGTTACTATGAATTCATCAAGAAATCTGGTCCATAATTCATGATGAGTGAACTTCAAGAACCCAAATCCCGTACGGCTAAACCGCCCTGGCTCAAGGTACGTTTCCCAGCTGGCGAAACCTATAACTGGATCCGGGACAAATCACGGAATCTGAAACTCAGTACAGTATGTGAGGAAGCCCAGTGTCCGAATATTGGCGAGTGCTGGAACAGTGGAACGGCAACTTTTATGCTGATGGGAGACACCTGCACGCGGGGTTGCCGTTTCTGTTCTGTCAACACCTCACGCATTCCACCTGCCCTGGATGCCTCAGAACCCATCAAGCTCGCAGAAACCATTGAAAACATGAAGTTGCGATATGTGGTGCTGACAACGGTCGACCGTGACGAACTCCAGGACCAGGGGGCTTCCCACATCGTGCGTTGCATCCGCTCCGTCCAACGTCGTAATCCGGAATTGCTGATTGAAATTCTGATGCCTGATTTCCGTGGAGAGACAGATCTCCTTCAGCAGGTCATCGATGCCCAACCCGCAGTGCTTGCCCACAACCTGGAAACGGTTCGCCGCTTAACTTCCAGGGTCCGTGACCCGAGAGCAGGCTATGAACAGTCTCTTGAAGTGCTGAAATACCTGAAAAACCAAGGAGCAGGTGCCTACACCAAATCTTCATTGATGCTTGGACTCGGCGAAGAACAAGAAGAGATCCTGCAGGCGATGCAGGACCTGCGTCAGGTCGGGGTCGATTTCCTGACCCTTGGACAGTATCTTCAACCGACGCGTAAACACCTCAAGGTGGAGCAGTACTTGCCCCCGGAAACCTTTGAGAAACTCGCTGAAGAAGGCCGAAGGATGGGTTTCGATTACGTTGCCTCAGGACCACTGGTCCGGAGTTCCTATCGTGCTGCCGAATTCTACATCGAGCGTAAAATACGCGGCGAAGCATGAGCCGCCCCGATTCCCTAATCCTGGCACCCATCAAGCGAATCTCTGGAAGGGTGGACCTTCCCGGTTCCAAAAGCCTCTCCAACCGGGTACTGCTCCTCAGCATGCTTGCGGAAGGGACGACACAGATTCAAAACCTGCTCGACAGTGACGATGTTCGTTACATGATCGGTGCTCTGGAAAAACTAGGCATTACCCTTCAGGAAACCCGGGAAAAGAACGAAATCTCCGTCGAGGGGTGTTCGGGACGGATTCCGAATTCGGACCTGGAATTGATGCTTGGAAATGCTGGAACCGCAATGCGCCCATTGACCGCCGCATTGACCCTGGGGCAGGGGCGCTATGTGCTTGATGGCGTGCCGCGAATGCGGGAACGGCCAATCGTTGATCTGGTTGAAGGACTCCAACAGCTTGGCGCCAAAGTCCGTTTATTGAACGGCCCCCCTGGTCCCCCAGTGGAAATACTGGCTCAGGGACTTCCTGGTGGAACAGCCCGAATCAAAGGAAGCGTCAGCAGTCAGTTCCTCAGCGCTATCCTGATGGCCGCACCCGGAGCGGAGAAGGATGTCACTTTAGAAATCGATGATACCTTGGTTTCGATGCCCCTATGTTGAAATGACTTTGGCACTGATGGAACGTTTTGGCGTCCATGTTGAGAATCGAGATTTTCAAGAATTCCACATTCCTGGAAAACAGACCTACCATTCTCCAGGGGATTTTTTTGTGGAAGGCGATGCTTCCTCCGCCTCCTATTTCCTGGCAGGCGCTGCCATTACGGGAGGAACCGTCACTGTCCATGGGTGCGGCACAGAGAGCCTGCAGGGAGATTCAAAATTCGCCGAAGTTCTTGAGCAGATGGGTGCAGAAACGCAGTGGCAGCCCCATTCGGTGACCGTCCGAGGAAATACTTTAAAGGGGGTGGACCTTGACATGAACCGCATGCCTGACGCAGCCATGACCCTGGCGGTGGCTGCTCTTTTTGCTGAAGGCACCACCAAAATCCGAAACGTCTACAACTGGCGGCTTAAAGAAACCGAAAGAATGAAGGCAGTGACAACAGAATTACGTAAGCTTGGAGCGGAAGTGGAAGAAGGTGATGATTACCTGATCATTGATCCACCGGATCAGATTCAATCCACTGAAATCGAAACCTATGATGATCACCGCATGGCGATGGCTTTTTCCTTGGCCGCCTGTGGGGCTAAATCAGTAACCATCCTTGACCCAGGATGCGTGAGCAAAACTTTTCCGGATTATTTTGAAGTATTAAAATCCGTCTCCGAATGAAGCCTGATATTCAGTCGGTTTTACCAAACTTCCAGACATCTTTCATATGGGTCGACCCGCTGGTCCCGTTATCACCCCCGACCACCCATAAATAATTGTTAAAATCGTAACTGACCAGACTGCTTCTTTGGGACCAACTTGGAACAACTGCGGAAGACCAACTCGTTCCGTCATAGGTGTAAAATTTTTTAATCCTCGAACCGTTGTCATTTCCTCCGAGGATCCAGATTTTTCCATCAAAAACATGTGCACTGTGGTCCTTCATTCCCTCCCAGGTCACAGTTGGACTTGTTTGATTATCCCAGGAAGTTCCATCAAACGTCCAAACTTCCTTCAAATCGGAACTGTTGTCATTCCCTCCCATAATCCAAATTTTGTTATCATATACCACCGCGGCATGACCGGATCTTCCACCCCAACCAGCATCGGATTCTTGAGTCCAGGCGGCACCGTCAGAGGAGGAATAAACATCTTTCACCCAACTACTTCCGGACTGTCCTCCTAGGATCCAAATTTTACTATTGAATACCACTCCCGCATGACCGCTTCTGGAACTGGGAGGAGTTCCTGTTAGAGTCTGATTGTCCCAAGCCAGTCCTGTTGACGAAGACCAGACATCAGCAAGGTTGGTTGAAGCATTCTTTCCTCCAATGACCCACATCTTACCCTTGAAACTTAAGGAGACGTGTTCGTTCCTCTTAGACCAAACCATGGTCGTGGTTAGGTTGTCCCATTTCCCCTCAGACGAGGATGAAGAGTCTGGGGAGGACATGACATCCTGAAAGTAATCTGTATTATTGTCATAACCTCCGAACAGCCACATTTTTTTGCTGAAAACCAAACCCGAATGCCCCGATCTTCCAGTCAGATCTTCCACCGGACTGACTTGGCTCCAAGAACAATCAGAGAGGGGGGAACAGCGCTTTACGGTTGTGAAAGATGAGTTTTTGTCAGCATCCATCGTCATATCGTAATAGTCCTTGATGCTACTGGAAACCTTGATTGAGTATGAGGTCCCGGAGGGTATTTTGTTGTTAAAGGTGTTGGGTGTTAGGATGAAAATTTTGGAAGCCGTGTCACCACCATCGCTGCTTAAGGGCAGGCATGTGCTGAAACTGTCTGAGGAAACCTGGACATTCTTTGTGCATTGTCCATCGCTATCGACCGTCACAACACTCGGAGGAATCGCTTTACTGAAAGTGATGGTGATGGTGCTGGTGCTGGAGACTCCGGTTGCATTGTTATCTGGACTGATCGAAGCCACATAAGGGGTGGAGCGATCTTCCCCTTCAGTGTCATCCTTGCCTTTGGCACAGGAAAACAAAAGAAAGGCAGAGAGCAGCATCGATAGACTGCATTGAAAAC
>MPLX02264233.1_pt1 | contig 28465 bp, 25 predicted proteins | sample 1617341 | NCBI WGS metagenome assembly MPLX02 (sample SAMN05944804, study PRJNA350692) | marine metagenome | biome: marine; feature: ODZ; material: water; isolation source: 120 m water sample filtered on 0.2 um supor filter | place: Pacific Ocean | collected 2012-04-08 | depth 120m m | reverse complement strand
GTCTGAAACATTATCGTTTTTGTATGCATGCCCTGTGATCGTGTAGTCAAACCCCACAATCAACTTATTGATCGTCCCTGTCCACTTGGAGCCATCATTGACTAAGGGGAAGTCTGTAAGAACACGCTTGTTACCGTAGTTGCGGTCAATGTCTAGGGAGAGTCTGGAGATCTCATCGAAGGTACCAAGGAAGCGTTCAGCACGTGAATCACCACCAACTGTGACAGTGACATCCACTGCCTGTGGCTCACTGTTCTGAAGTACCTGCTCCTGCTGTTCCTGAGACATGCAGGAATAGAGGATGAGGCAGGCAACAAAGGCTGTGAGGAGTAATCCTAGTCTTGCTTTCAAAATAAACCTTGTAGTCAGGATTATGATGTATGCAAGTTTCCTTCAACTATAGGAATCTTGTCAATAGGAAAGCGTGGACACGATAATCTTTTTTAAATTATTTTATATTAATGATATCAGTTAGATAAAAACTTTATTTCATGTGCCGTGTGTCCGTCATATAAATGCGGTAAATATTGGTCAATACAACTTTAAAAAAACAACCATCTAACTACATCTTCGCCTCGGAATCCCATGTATTTTTGGAGGGGAGGCCTATCCACCAGGAACCATCGATTTCTGTATCACAACCCTACATGTATAGAGTGCCTCGTCTAAAACTTAGCGGCTTATCCCATAAGGTTTTATTTCTAGGTGATATGAACCTTGATCACCTCTTTTGCTTCGGTGCGAAAAACCACAGTGGAGTAATTCTTGGTCATGGAGTAGATCACCAAATAACGACCAACAAGGTAGGGGTCGGCATGTAAGGCAAAAGGCTTTGTGTATATTGCATGCCCAAAAGGGATGGGAAAGGCAGACAGCAGGTAGTCATCTCCTTCCGAACGACCTAAAAGCAGGTGGCCATGGGCTTTGGGATCTAGGGGCATATGCAAATGCGGACGATCATGGTATTCAATGAATGATCCACCTCCTTGGCCTTCAACATGAAGATAATCCTCAACATAGGTTTGCCCAATATTAATGATGGTCACAGGAAGATTGTGGTCACTCTCAAAGGTCAGCAAATCACCCACCCTAACGAGGCTTGCGTCATAAAAGGCAAGAAATTCCGGAGTTGGGGCTGCTTCAGGAATGTTTAATTCGGATGCATTCAGGGTCAAGGTCCCCAAACCTCCTAGAATGTTTGCCTGCCGGGATTCAACCGTCTCAACGGCCTTCCAACTCCCCGTGCAACGCACATGGGGTGGTGTCTCCGGCTCAACTGGTGAGGTCTTCAATCCTCCAGGCTCCTCAATCGGAGTCAGGCAATCGGCATCCAATCGATACCACTGTTGCGGTGATACATGGCCGACAATGGCTTCAGTCTTCATATAGGACTGAGGATCCTCACCCCTGCGATTGACGATCAACCGGTCGAATGTCTCCTGGATATCATCAGGAAGCATCGTGCTCTTTTGATAATCATCCATTAGGGCTGAGGGATTGAGCTTACTTGGAGTAGTAGCCCACCGCGTCTCCAGCGAGCGTTACTCCGAGACCGTTGAGGAGGCGGTTCGAATAACAGAAATATGCACATACCTGATTCACCTCAAGGATTTCTCCGTCTGTGGCCCCTTCAGCTTTGGCGGCTTCCACATCGTCTGCTTGAACCGTTCCTGGGGAGGAGGTCAGTTTCCCGGTGTAGCGCATCAGGGCCAGTTCCTTTCCTGAAAATGCTGTTTCCGGTGTCTGTCCACGCAGGGAGGCTTCGATGGCATCGGAGCGTTCGTCGTCTTTGAGCAAGCGGCGCATGTTTGCACAATGATGCGTGTAACTGTACTCGCACTCATTGAGCAAACTGGTGAACACTCCAACGGCTTCAAGAAACCATAGGGGCATGGTGTTTTCCGGATGGTGCAGCACGCTGCGATAGAGGGTGAGGTGCCCGACCATGGTGTGGGGGCGCTGGCTGTGGACACGCATCACGTTGTCCACGGTGCCTGCCGGTGTTTTCGCAAAATCGTATGCGTCTTTCAGAGGCCCGGTAGCGGTTTCTACCGGGAGCATTTCAATCCAGGAACTCATGGCTCAAGATGGTGTTGGATTCCCCTTGGAGGGACGGTTGAAGACACGATGTACGATTGGTTCGAAGAACTCCAGAGGAGCGGTGTCGTACTGTGTCTGAATAGAAGTCTGATCGTATCGGGCGACCCAGTTGGCCGTGTACTCAAAGTGCGGATGCCCCCTGAGCTTCTCACGGGAGTTCCAGTCCACGGTGGGGTGCGTCTGTGCATGATAATTAAGAAATACTGCGTGGTTTCGGAGCATCCAGTAATTTTGTTCTGAAACGTAATTCTCCAGCATCGTCGCCGAGAACTCTCCGTGGTTATCAGGGCAGACGACGAAGCCGATGTCATGAAACAGCGCCACGACTACGTCCTCATCATCCCCACCGTCTCGATAAACCATCGTGGCACTCTGCAGACTGTGTCGGTAGTTGTTGATCCTAAAACCATAGCTGGGAGAGTCTTTTTGAACCGCGAGCATCTCCAGTGCTTGCTTAGCCTGTTCCTCCTGATGGTAAAGCTTGCGGTACTGCATCAGCTGGGTCCAATCCTCACGGCTCAGCTTGTCCATTGTAGTATGGGACTCTGGCAAATGCTGCAATTCGGAGGGGATCAGCGGAGTGACCTGATTGAGCATGCCATCGGTGGGAACGTCTCCAGAAAGACGCTCTCCAGAACCGATGGGCAGGGGTGCGTTGGTGGGAAGGGTCATGATGATCCGTATTTAGTAGTGTTTAGTGGGAAAGAATCTGGCTCAGGAATAATCTGGCGCGTTCATTTTCAGGGTTTGAGAAAAACTGCTCTGGTGGGGCGGCTTCAACAATGCGTCCCTCGTCCATGAAGACCATTTGGTGGGCCACGGTTCGGGCAAAGCCCATTTCGTGGGTCACACAAATCATGGTCATTCCAGTTTCTGCAAGGTCGATCATCACGTCAAGCACTTCCTTGATCATTTCAGGATCAAGTGCGGAGGTGGGCTCGTCAAAAAGCATGATGCGCGGCTCCATGCAGAGCGACCGAGCAATAGCAACACGCTGCTGTTGGCCACCTGAAAGCGCACTGGGGTGTTTGTGCGCCTGCTCCGTTATCCTTACACGCTCCAAGTACTCCATTGCCCGTCTCTCGGCCTCTTTCTTCGATACGCTTCGAACTCGCATTGGCCCCAGGATACAGTTTTCCAGCACAGTGAGATGGGGGAAGAGGTTGAACTGTTGAAAAACCATGCCCACCTCGCAACGGACCGTGTGGATGTGTTTGGTGTCATAATCCAACTCAATGCCGTCAACAACGATTCTACCAGACTGGTGCTCTTCCAGACGATTAAGGCAGCGAATCAAGGTGGACTTCCCAGAGCCTGACGGACCACAAACCACCACCCGCTCTCCCTGCCTCACCGTCAGGTCAATGTAGTGCAACACCTGAAAGTCATCAAACCACTTGCTGACTCCCTCGATTTGGATGATGGCTTCGGCTGAAACGGCAGTATCGGGCATGGGTTGAAAGCTGCTTCAGGATTTGTGAAGGGCCATGCGTTTTTCTAAACGGCTGAACCCAAAGGCACAGGCATAGGAAATCACAAAGTACATGCCTACGACAAACACCCAAATCTCGAACACACGCTGGGTGGAGGTAGCCACTTCCATCGTCAGGAAGGTAAGTTCCTGAATCGAGATCAGCGAGACTATGGATGAATCCTTGATGAGGATGATGAACTGACTTGCCAGAGGTGGGACCACCCGCTGGACCGCCTGAGGCAGAACGACATAGCGCATGAGTTACAGTCGGGACAAACCAATGCTCATGCCTGCCTCGACCTGCCCCTTTGAAGTTGATTGAATGCCGACCCGTACGATTTCGGTGACATAAGCCCCCTCGAACAGTGCCAGACAAATGATTCCTGCAACCACGTTGGAAAGCAATTCCGGCGGGCCTAACAGGAAATCTAGAACCTTCAGGGTCAACGGAGAGGAATCAATCGAGATGTCGTCAAGACCCAAAAGCGGCGTGATTTGGCTACTGATGAAGAAGTAGAAGACAAAGATAAACACCACCGGAGGGATATTACGGATCAGTTCAACATAGAGTCGGCTCAGCATCCGGGGAAACAGTCGGCTGCTGGTGCGCATCACCCCCATGATAAAGCCAAGGATTGCGGCAAGGATAATGCTCCAAATGGCCAACCGGATGGTTGTAAACAAGCCCTTCATGAGCAGGTTGGGAGCATACGATTGGAGTTCCTCATCCCAGCGGAACAGGTATCCGGGAATAAACGACCAGTCCCAGTTATAAACCAACACAGTGTTCACCCGGTAAACAACGTAAACCACCAGGCCCACCACAGCAATCAGCACTATAGCGTCTATCCAATACGAGTTATAGGGGGCTTTGTTACGGATCATTCAGGAATTTTTCGATATCGGTAGCGATAGGGTAGGGCCGATGCAGGAATGCGCAATCACCCCACCCTCTGTACTCGATCAGACCATCATTTCAGGTCAACCTGGTCCGCCCAGTCCATGCCTTTAAACCAGAAGTTGTGACGCTCCTTGAGCCAGCCGTTACTGGTGTGCACCATGATCCAGTTGGAGAAAAAGTTAAGGCCGTCCGGATCGCCTTTGCGGATTCCAAAGGACTCGTTGGCTTCGGTGAGGTTCTCGATTGTAGGCATAAAAAGCACTTCCGGATGGTTGTAGACCCACCGGGCAGGATTGGGATGGCTTGACACGGTTGCGTGGGCATTGCCATTGATTACTTCCTGAAAGGACAGTGAATCATCATCAAATTGACGAAGCCGGGCCTTGGGCCAGAGTTCCTTGATAAGGGAACAGGGGGTCGCCCCGCGGCGGCAGGCGAAGGTCACACTGCGGCTGTTGTAGCCTTCTGGCCATGCAAGGCCACTCGCCAGTTTCTTGTTGGCAGCAATGCCCATTCCTGAGTGCGCATAGGGTGCTGTGAAGTTGATGGTTAGGTTACGCTGGGGCGTCACACTCATGCCGCCAATGATGACGTCGAATTTACCCGCGATCAAGGCAGGAATGATCCCGGACCATGCGGTGGGAACGAATTCGATTTTCACTCCCATATCCTCGGCAACCTTCTTGGCAACATCAATTTCAAAACCAATGAGTTCGCCCTTTTTGTTGCGCATAGCCCATGGAACAAAAGTGGACATTCCCACCTTGAGCTTACCGCGTTTCATGATGGTCTCGATGACACTTTCTGAAGTGAGTTGCTTCTGCGCTTCACCGGCAAAAACCTCGCCAAAAGTGAGAAAGGCCAGAGTGGCTCCAAGAACGAGAGCGATGGTGGATTTTACAATTCTCATAGTGTCTCCTTTTAGAAGATGATCACATTACTTCCACCATTCCCGGAGAACCAACTCCTAAGATTGGTAGGACTTGATCAGGGAACGCCCCATGCGCCCCCTAGCCCTCTGAAAAACCCCGGATTGCCTCCTGGGATGATTGGAAGATAGCCCTTGGCCGGACTCTCCTCCCAAAAACGTCAACGCCTTTGGCGCACCCATCCTTCCAACAGGCTCACCAAAACGGAAAGGGTGATTGTCATCACCAGATAAATCCCAGCGACCGTCAGCCAAATCTCGAAACTCATGAAGGTTTCTGCAATGAGATCGAGGGCTTGAGTAGTGAGGTCAAACACGGCGATCACGCTGACAATCGCGGAATGCTTGATGAGGTTGATGATCACTCCCGTCAATGGCGGTAGCATCAGGGGCACGGCCTGTGGCAGCACCACATAGCGGTAGGTATCCGTCTGTGCGAGGCCCACGCTGTAACTCGCTTCCCACTGCCCCTTTGCGACACTGAGAATTCCTGCCCGGATGATTTCGGATGCGAATGATCCTTCGAACAATGAGATGCATAAAACCCCCACCCAGAAACGGTCGAGGTTGAGGATGGGGCCCAGCACAAAGTAGAAAACGAACATCTGTACCAACAATGGCGTGTTCCTGACGATTTCCAGATACAACCGTGCCAGCAGTCGTCCGGAAAGCGAATTGGACATGCGCAGCAGTGCAGTGGTCAGGCCAACCACCAAGGTGATGACAATGCTGTAGGCGGTTATTTCCAGAGTGACAAACAGCCCTTCGACCAGCGGGCCAAAATAGAAATCACCATCAATGGTTTCGTAGAAATATTGTGGAATACGGTACCATTGCCAGTTGTAACCCATCTGGTTCGCCCCGTTTAATGTAAGCCACACCAAGCCGACCATGAAAAGAACCAACTGCAACACGTCAAACCATCTGGAGTTCCACCAGCGCGTTTTGCGCACAATCAGTTCTGGAACAGGGTTTGGCATTACAGAAGCCTACTGAAGGTAGTTGTAGGAGGAATCGAAAAGGTCCGATCCAGTTTATCTTTTGGAATTCTGTGGTTTCGGATAGAGAAGAAGCTAAGTCGTTCGGAGGCTTCATGGATTTCCAGGACACCCGCCTGGGACGCCATCAAGCTTCTAGAACGAAGTGGGATGAAGACGATGGCTGGAATTTCGTCAACGTAGATGGTCTTTGATTTTGCGGATGCCATGCAAATCCATTCAGGTGCTGGTTGCGGTTTTGAGAGTGAATTGTTTGTGCAGCAATTTCCGTAATAAATTACCGTGCGAAGCTAAATAGCCCTGATCCACATGCTCCAAATGAGGCGCCAATTCCAGGTGCAAGGCTGGTAGTGCGTGGAATGGTAGATTTGGAACTGCATGGTGTTCAGCATGAAAAGGCATGTTCCACGCCAGCCAGCGCACGGGGTTTAGAGTGATCGTGGTTCGGGTGTTCTTGCGAAAGTCCGCAACCCATTCGCAACTCGCATGTTCTGAAATTCGGATGAGGCGCATCAGTGGTTCTGCAACAATTCTTGGCATCAGCCAATACCAAAACACCTCCCAAGTCTGTAGTGTCACGCTGAAGACCAGAAGTCCAAAGTAGAAGACGACCATGAAACGTGTTTCCCTCACTACGGTTTCGCGGTGGCGCTCTGGAATGAATGCCAGTTCACTGGACGAGAACTTCCCAAGTGGGAGACGGCTAAGGTTCTTTATGACCCCCAGAAAGTACGGGATTGCTGACGCATAATACAAATAACCCCAAAAATAACCGGACATGGGGATGCTTTCCGGGTCTTTTTCAGGATGTTGTGTGTAGGTGTGGTGCGCCGCATGCTCCATCGTAAAGTACTGCGGAGGAATGATAATCATCAGTCCGGAGAATCCTGCAATTAAGGTGTTCAGTTTTTGAGAGGCGAAGGCGGTCTTGTGAGTGGCCTCGTGAAATGGCGCGAAGAGATGTACAATCACCACCCCGTGGAGAAAGATCGCCAAATACCACCATCCTGTGCCTTGGGCCTGATACACCAAGGCTCCGGTAGCCAACAACGTCATCAGGTGTGCGCTAAAGTACACCAACCCGATGTCGTTCCGTCGCGGTTGCAACCTCTGGAGCAACTCCTGCGGGACTAGATTTTTAGGCCTCCTCTGCTGATCTTCAGCACCCCACTTGACCATCACCTTTTCTAAAATGATTAAACTTTTGATGAATTCTTAAAATTCTTAATTCATGAATTTTCAACCCAGGTGAAACTAACTGTCCAGCCTCAACTTTATGGCCTAAACTTTCATTGATCAAGATGCGTAAAAAGTTTTAATCAGTTCTTCAGAACTGATTTGCCAACCTGATTCCAATGTCTCTACTGGAAACAGGGGTTCACTTGATTTTGTGATAGAAGCAGGACTAACTACTTTTCGTATGGAAGACGGCACCTAGTTGTTCTGAGGCCTTCGTCAGTTCTTTCATCAAGAAGCGAAATTGCAGGAATGGATAAGAAGGACCTTATGTCCTTTGAAAAAAAATGCTATCACTCGTGTTGCTCAGGTTTTTCCATGAACATTTGGATTCTTCCAATGGCACCTTTGTCATGAATCGATTCCACATTGGAATCCGCCTGATGTTTGATCGGCTAGCTCCATTTATTGTATCTCTGAGTTAAATGAAATTTCATTTTATACCAAACTGGTTAAATCCTAAGCTGCCTTTCTATTATGGATGGATAATCCTTTTTTGTGTTTGCTGTGCTGGTTTTGCAAGACAAGGTCCTGCTGTAGCGACTCTTTCAATTTTTATTTCTCCGATGGCATCAGAATTTGGTTGGTCTTTCACTGCTGTTTCTTCAGCAGTATCATTTGGAGGTATTCTAGCTGCTGTTTCTTCACCATTTCTGGGTCTTTTGCTTGATAAAAATGGTTCCAGAACCATTTTGTGCATTAGCATTATAATTACAGGATTTACAGTAATGCTTATTTCTTTAACTCAATCGTTGTTTTTCTTTTTTACACTTTTTTGTATAGCACGAATGAACTTTGCTGGTCCTTTTGATCTTGGAATATATGGTGCCGTAAATAATTGGTTTATTAAACTTCGTGGATTCGCAACTTCCGTTACAACTTTCATACAAATGACGGGTCTTATGGCAATGCCTCTCATCGCTCAAGCTTGTATTCAATATGATGGATGGCGATTCGGATGGGTAATCATTGGAACAACTGTTTTGTTCATTGGTTTTTTACCAAACTTTTTACTTATGGTCAGAAAACCTGAAGATCTGGATTTGCTGCCGGATGGTGATCATCAATCACTAAATGGAAATGATGAAAATAATACTAACCTAAAAAACAACAAAATCCCTGAACCCGTGTTTACGAGAAATGAAGCACTGAAAACAAAAGCATTCTGGGTGCTTTCCGTTTACACTATTTTTGTTTTTCCCGTACAGGCCGGCATCTCTCTTCACCAGGCACCTCATTTGATTGAACGTGGAATCGAGCCTTATATCACTGCAACAATCGTTGCAACATTCTCTCTGTTTTCTGCACTATCAGGAATGGTTTTTGGTTTAATAGTAAGAAAGATCACCATCCGATTCTCTCTTTTTTCAGCTGCTCTCTGTTTAGCATTTAGCTCAACCATAATGATTTTTATCTCAGTACCATGGCAAGGCTATCTAGCAGCAGCTTTTTTTGGGACTGGAATTGGAGGAATATTAACCATTCTCCCAATTGCCTGGGCAGATTTTTTTGGAAGAGCGAGTTTTGGAGCAATACGAGGGGTTGCTTTATTTTTTCAAGTAACTGCGCAGGCTTCTGGACCACTGATGTCTGGAGTATTGCGCGATTTTTCAGGAGATTATTATAGATCATTAATAATTTTTGTTGTTTTTTCCCTATCGGTTCTTTTTATTTCACTTTTTGCCATCCCACCAAAATTTTAATGTTAATTATTCTAAGGATATTGAACCAGGACATAAATGGTGATGAAGTGTTCTTGAGTTAGATGTACCAAAGTTTCCCACTTTAAATACTTTGTTATTTGTCCAGTCTCCATTTTTTGGTCAATACTTGAAGCTGGTCATGGGTCGTTACTTAATGCCAGGACCTGAACTTATTATCTAAAGATTCATATTTTTTCTGGAGCCCAAATATCTGGTCGTGAGGCCATAGTTTCGGTTGAGAGATGATTGACCAGGAGCATCCAATTTCTGCATCTCAATACCATTGTCAGGCAACATCCAATGCCGATCTGTTGGCTATGTGTTCCGCAAGAAATTTTGCGTCCTCCCAAACACCAAAAATAAAGGAAGACCCGCGCTTGGACAGCCAGGGCAAGCCAAGGAAATAGACACCGGCTTCAGTCGAAATACCGTTCCTGTGATCGGGGCGGCCTTGGCCGTCAAAGGCATCGACTTTGAGCCAGTCGAATTCCTGAATAAAGCCTGTAGCCCAGATTATGGTGCTGATCCCTGATTTGACGGGATTCAGTTCAAGAACTGGATTGATGATGCAATCAGGGTCAGGCCCAATAATTCTTGCTCCCGGTTCATCGGGAAAATCCAGACCGTTTTTTTCGATGTACTCATCGGCTTCATTCAGAACAGAGAGATAATCGGCATCACCTTCCATGATATTATCAGCAAGGTCAGGGGCAAATGTGAGGATGCCATCTACATAATCTTTCGTCATGCCCAGTAAATTCATGCCCCTTTCAGCAAAACGTCGAAAATCGATGGTAAACCCACCATAGGCACCACTTACCGCAATGGTGACATGCTCCTTGCCAGTCGGCGGAGTTTTTTCCGACCATTTCCCAAGCACACCAAGCCACCAACAATAATCTTTTCCACGATAGCTCCGGGGGGGTCGGTTATGGGGTCCGATGGAAAGATACACGTTACGGCCTGAACGCATTAATTCGTCGGCAATCTGTGTCCCGGAAGAACCAGCTCCTACGACAAGCACATCCCCATCGGCCAGTTGATCCGGATTGCGGTAATCACAGGAATGCATTTGAGTGATTCCTTCTGTTCCTGGTACCACCGTAGGGATGATCGGGCGTTGGAATGGCCCCGTGGCGGCAACGATATTTTCAGCCTCGATCGGGCCATTGGTTGTTTCAACCTGAAAGCCCTGGCCGTCTGGTTTACGCACCACCAAAGTGACTTCGACCCCGCAACGAAGAGGAACATTGATCTTTTTTGCGTAGGCCTCGAAATACGCTGCAACACAGTCTTTTGAAGCAAAATCATCATCTTTGACGTCAGTAAATTTCATGGAAGGTAATCGGTCATGCCATGCAGGACCATTGGCAACCAGGCTGTCCCATCGAGCCGTCCTCCAACGTTCGGCGATGCGACCACGCTCCAGAACCAGATGCGGAATGGCATGATTGTCAAGATGCTCGCTCATTGCCAGTCCTGCCTGCCCTCCACCAACGATGAGTGTATTGATTTTTTCAGTCGTCATCTTTTAGGTCTTTGCGTTTTCTTTCAAAGAAGCATGATGAGCTTGTTTGCAGGGTTTTACAATTACTAGATTAACAAATGCATTCCAGTCAGCTAGCTATTTTTCTTAGGGAAATTCTATCAATTGAGTTACATGAACCTGATTTTTCTCAAAACAGGCAAAAAATCTTTTTGTAGCTTGTTTGACCAGTTTCAACTTTTGACCCTCACTTGACATGAATCGATGCTGATTTGGTTCTGACAGGGCTTAATGATGAACAGTGAATTTTCTGTCAGCCGAGACCCATATATCCTTGCGGTGCATGACGATGCACCCTGGAACGCCTGTTCTCCTGAAACCATCCAAATCGTGCAAACTAATTGATCCAACTCTAAGAACTGGGCATTCATTCGAGTGTGTGCTTGATATGGTGGTGAAATTAGAATCTATGAATTTATGTTCGAATATGGGGTCCCTGGAAGTTCCTGTGGTCCAAGAGAATGTCAAATGTCCCAGGCTCTTTTTTTAGCAATTCAGATCACTATTCCAAATACCATACATTAGCTTTTTTTCATTGAGTTTGAGTGATCTTGAAAAACCGGTCCTGCTGAACACGTAATTCGTGAAGGGTGCCTGCAGGCACAGGATCCAGCATCTCTCCCTGAATTAGTGTTCCTTTGGGAACGTCCTGGTTAAGGCTCCTTCCAGTGGCCAGATAATAAGGACAAGGCATGCATCCACCTATTGGAACGGCGCTGACCAGTTCTGGCTGAAGTCCCAAAACTTCGTGATGATGAGGATCGGTGATGGTGAGGAACTCACCCTTTACAAAATCACGATTTGTACGAGCGACCAGATCCAACATCGGTTTTGGATTTAGGCCCCCGGTTGGAAGTTCCAACAACTCTGCACATAAGATGGAAATGGTCGATTCTACACCCAGCAGATGCTGCGGATTGTAGAGCATGGCGGTTCGACCGTTACGAGCGACGACATGACCTTTTTCCTGCAGCAGGGACCAAGTTTCCGCATCATCACATTCTACAATAACAAAAACTCCTCCTGCAAAACTCATCTCATCTTCTCTGCGCAAACAGTTGAAGACATCAATGCGTCCTTCACCCACAAGCAACCCACCTTCTGACTCGAGCTGAAATGCATCAGCAAGTTCGACCGGACGAAGAAGCGGCGTGTGCATTTCAGGACGATCGGGAATGAATCCCGTAGCATTGGCCACGAGCCCCATCTCACAATAATCAGGCACCGTGCGAAGGGGCACACCGCATTCAAACACAGCCTGTCTCCTGGATTGCACCAGTGACTTCCAACCCTGGCCATTTTCGTTCCACAAGGACTTGAGTCCCGAACTGTTGAACTGCTTTTCCTTCCAGATGAGGGTATCGTCCTCTGCCAGAACAAAATCATATTCACTGGCTTTTCCTGCAGCACGAATTTTGAGCCCCAGCGTCCTCGCCCAACTGATCAACCCGATCAACAAGCTGGGTTGGTCTCCTTCCACTTCAGTAATGACCAGGCCATTCGAACGGGCCATTTGATGAAGGATTGGTCCTACGACAATCGATGCTTCCTTTGACACCATCACCACATGTTTTTTGTTTGAGAGGGCCCATTCTGCATTCTTTGCCGCTGCTTCGGGATTTCCTGTTGCTTCGACGAGGAGGTCAAAGGAAACGTCATGGCCATCTTCAAGCTTCTCAACCATGGATAATTCTCCTTGATTCATGCCGCAGTCAGAAAGAGCCATAAGCATTCGATTGGGATCCTTGTCACAGATCAGAGTTATTTCGAGGCCTGGTATTTTTTTGGACCTTGCCAGGAGGCCTTTACCAAAATCACCTATCCCTGCTATACCAACCTTAACTTTACGGTTCTCTTTGCTTAAGAGTGCTTCATAATTCATATCACCATCCTGCTCAAACTTACCTAGCCTTAAGTGCAAAGAATTGAAATGATCACAACAAATCCAAAAAACTGACCCATCAAAAAAATAAGGAGAGTTTGGTTGTTTTTTTGTACTTGAACAATCCCAAGACGAGAAGACAAGGATTCCTTCGAATCGAGGATTGGCCTCTTAGGGGCCTGATATTCTTGTTGCAGTCAAAACTCATCTGGAGTTTTTTGGGGGACAACAGCACACATTGTCGAATAGGTATCATTAAAGATCCTTTTCCTTCTTTGAAAATATTCTGAGGCATGAAAGTAATATAGGCCCAGATAAAAGAATTGCTCCAGTTGATGCAAATGCCCAGAACCATGATACCGGATTTTGTGCACCGCCATGAGCACTGAGGACGATACCAAAACCAATCGGACCAAGGAAGGAACCAACAAAACCAACCCCTGAATGCACCGCCAATGTGACTCCCCGGTTCTCTGCTTTTGAACTTTCAATGACTCCTGTGGTAATAGCTGCAGAGTCTCCGGTCACAAAACATCCATAGACCAACACCAAAGCAATTATCAGGGGTGCAGCAAGCCCCACACTAGATCCGACAGCTACTGAAAATCCAGCTGACAAAACCATGATACTCACCACGACCAACTTCCTGCCATATCGCATTGCGAGTTCATTTCCTATAACACTGGATGGCATCCCCAGCAATACCCCAATAAAAACAATGGTCGAAGGCTGGATCTCTAAATTTCCCAAGGACCCAGTCAATGCAAATGCCAAGAAAGCCACGATCCAAGAACGAAACGCGAAAAGTTCATAGTTATGTGTCGTATAACAGGCGATCCAACCCATTGCCTTTGGATTTTTCAAAACCGGACGGAAATCCAGTGAACGCAACCCAGAACGGAGACCGGTTGTGTTGGGATAATTTTCCAAGAGTTTCCAAACAATAATAAATGCGACTAAAGCACATGAGGCTGAAATCCAGAAAGCGGATTGCCAAGGAAGCCATTCCCTGATCAATCCTCCTATCAGGAATGAAAGTGCACTTCCGATCCCAAAAGAAGAAGTGTAAAAAGAAGTGGCTCTAGCCCTCACTGTACCTGAAAGACGATCCGACAGGGCTTTCAAACCAGGCATGTAGGTGCCTGCCAAACCAATTCCGCCTAATGTCCTGAAAATGATCGCAGACCAGAAACCATCAACCAGTGTGGCAAAACCTAAGCAACTGAATAAAGTCACCAAGGCTCCCGCAAGGTATATCTTCTTTGCATCAAGCCAATCGGTGAGACTTACTAGAATCATTACTGAAATCATGTAAGCCCCATAATAGATTCCGCTTATCCATCCTGCCTCAATACTATCTAGGGCCCATTCTTCAAAGAAAAAAGGAAGCATTGAGGAAAACGTGAAGACACCCTGCATTGTCAGGACTTCTGCGACACACATCCCACTGATCAATACCAGATCAGAATTTTCATTTAATAAAGCCTTGGATTCCATGGTTAAAGAAGACTCGGATTCAAGTACCTCGTTCAAGAGATGAAGGATTCTCAAAGAATAGCTGGTTTAGCGTTTTCATTCCATGTCACTTTAGTAAGAGGTTGTATGAAGTTTCATCACCTATTCACCTTGCCCTTCCATGTCAAGCATCTCAAACCGGTTTGGAACACCTCAACGGCAACATGGTTGAACACCATCCCTTAGTTCATTGAGGTGGAAACAATGTCTAAATAGATGCCGAGGTGGAAACAGGACTAGTTTTCAGCGTATTGAAGGGCAGTGCCTTGGTTGGACAAAGGTCTCAGCATCTGTAGAGCAGGCCTGGACCAAAATGTGTGGAAGGGGGGCAGTTAAATCCAGTTATTGATTTCAATTAAGTTCATTTTCAATAAATTCGTGGTTTTTCAGAGAACAAAAAAAGTAGTGCATTACTATTTTTTTGTGGAACTATGATCAATCATTTTATGCCTGCATACATGAAAGATTGAATGAATTGTTTTTGAAAAAGTATAAACCCTAATAATAATGGAGATACCGATAAAAGCGTTCCAGCAGAAATGATTGACCAGTTAACTCCAGATTCAGGTGCTCCAAATATGGCTAATCCGACAGTAAGTGGACGAGTTTCAACTGAATTTGTGATCACGAGGGGCCATAAAAAATTATTCCAGTGATAACTTACAGAAACTAACCCATAAGCTAAATACGTTGGTTTAGCTAAGGGAACATATACACGCATTAGAATTCCAAACAATTTGCAACCCTCAACTCTTGCAGCTTCTTCTATCTCTTTTGGAACTGATTTAAATGTCTGTCTTAACAAAAATATTCCAAATGCACTTGCTACGTATGGAAGTCCAACACCAAAAATTGAATCCACCAAATTGAGCTGGGACATTATTTTATAATTTTCAACAATAAGAATTTCTGGGACAACCATCAATTGTATCAGAATAAGTGCAAATAATATTTTGCTCCCAATGAATTCAAATCTGGCAAATGCGTATGCAGCAAGTGTACATATGATGAATTGAACAAATAATATAAATGTTACAATTAAAAATGTGTTTAAAAAATATCTTGCAAAAGGCGCATAATTCCATGCTTCAATAAAATTATCTAAAACAATAGGTGCTGTAAGATCAAAGTGTATTGAATATTCCTGTGGATGAAAAGCGGCCCAAAATGCATACAGTAGCGGAGCGATCCAAATAATACCAAGGCTCCAGGAACAAAAGGTCTCTAAGGAAAATATCTTTATATTATCTTTCATCTATAATGAATCCGCTTATCAAAGAAAACAAATTGAGCTAAGGATATTAGTGCAAGAATGAGAAGGAGGAATATTGTCATTGTAGCTGCATAAGATGAATCAAAAAAAGAAAACGCAGCTTCATAAATATAGTAAAGAATTAAATTGCTTGCGTTGTTAGGTCCGCCTTTCGTTAATATAAATAGATGATCAACAAGTTTAAATGAATTGAGTGTTGCATTTATCAAAATGAAAAGGGTCATTGGCATAAGCAGTGGGAATGTGATTCTTCTAAAAAAATAAAATTTTGATGATCCTTCTAAAACAGCTGCCTCCTTAAGTTCTGGGGAAATATTTTGTAATGCTGCTAAATAAAATATCATAAAAAATCCAGCTTCTTTCCATATGGTAATCACAATCATACATCCTAAAACCGTATCCGTATCACCTAACCAGTTGTGGCCTTCAAAACCTAAAAATGAAGCAACTTGATCCAATAAACCTATATCTGGAGTAAAGAAAAACAACCATATATTTGATACTGCAATCATCGGTAAAATGGTTGGAGTAAAATAAGCCATCCTCACCAAAACCCTACCAGGCAGCTTGCTATCAACGAAAATCGCCATGATGATTGCCAGCAATATTGAAGGTATGATTGTACCTAATGAATACCAAATATTATTACTAACCGCTTCGATGAAAACAGGATCTTCAAACATGTATTCATAGTTTTCAATACCAATGAAGCTACTTGGGTTTTTAGCCGTGCCTGTACTGAAGAAACTTGAAATTAATGTCGTTACCGAAGGCAAATGGGTAAAAGTCCCCATCAAAATGATTGCTGGCATCACCAACAACCAACCATAAATATGTTGAGATATCTTCGTGTTCATAAATTAACAGCAGGGGGATTCATACCCCCTGCTACAATTTGAATTACTTGTATCTTCTTAGAAGTCTATCAGCACTTTTTTGTGCTTTATCAAGAGCTTGTTGAGGAGTTTCGTTTCCAGTTAATGCTGACTGAATAGCATCATCGAGTAATTTTCTGACTCTTCCCGTTTGAAAAGTTGATAATTCTGCAGTTGCATAATTCAGCTGATCTCTCGCGACAACAGCCGGGGGAAATTCTTTAACATAGTTTTTCAAGGCATCTGTTTGATAGGATGCAGGACTGACCCCCATGTAGCCTGTTGACATGGACCAGTGTGCCGCCTGTTCAGGACTAGTCATAAATTTTATCAGCCTCATCGATGCTTTTTTTTCTTCATCAGAACTCTTCTTAAAAATATAGAAGTTTCCTCCTCCGGTTGGTGTGCCTCTTCTCTTATTGGCCGGCAACATCGCCACTCCAAAGTCGAACTTTGCATTCTTCTTAACCGTGGTCAGATTACCCGTCGAATGCCACATGATTGCAGTTTTTCCTTCAAGGAAATTTTTCCTCAAAGTACCCCACTCGATGGTACCGGATGGCATTACTTTATGTTTTGAACCCAAATCATTCCAATATTGCAAAGCTTCCACGACACTTGGATGATTATAATAGGTCTCATTACCATCACCATTCATAAGCACCTGGTTGTTTTGCATCGTTAGTGCTCCAAACATCCAATAAGGATAACCCGTTGATGGTATCATCACACCCCATGTATTGGGGTTCTTGCTCACGATTTTCTTCCCATAATCCACTAATTGATCCCAGTTTTGTGGTGGTTGATTGGGGTTTAAACCTGATTTTCTAAAGATGTCTTTATTGTAATACATCACAATCGTTGATCTTTGAAATGGAATGCCCCAAACCTTACCATCTGTGACCCCGTTCTCCATTAGAGTAGGATAAAATGAATACAACCATGCTTTTTCCTCATAAGTACTGACAAGGTCATCAAAGGGCACAATTGCGTCTTGCTCGATCAATTCATAGATATCTATGGAAAACATCACCGATAATTGTGCTGGCTTTCCGCTTTTTAATGCGGCCAATGCTTTAATTCTGGCATCATTGTAATTGCCTGCATAAATTGCATTAACATTAATATCAGGGTTTTGTTGTTCGAATTTTGCAACCATACCATCCACAATTTTTGTGAGAGGCCCTCCTACGGCTACAGGATAATACATATTTAATTCAACCCCAAAAACACTGGTTGAATAACCGAGCCATATAAAGAATACAGTTAATATATATTTTTTGATTAATTGATTAATCATCATCATTTATCTCCATATGAGATCCTTTATTTTGGAACAGAATGTTCCACTAATACGTGAAGCTCATTCTCCACATATCTAATCATCAGCTTAGAACAAACTACATTCCTGCAGCCTTCTTACCTGATTCATAGTCGAATATTTTTAAATCCTCTATTTCCCATTCAATAAATATTTCATCACTCAGTTGATCTATTTTCTTTGAATCAATTTTTATGTTGATATTCTGATTTCCTAAAATTGTAGTGATGATCGCATCCGCACCATGATAATCTAAATAATTCACCTTACACTTAATCCCTGTTTCAGAAATTCTTATATCCTCAGGCCTCAATCCAATGATTTTTCTCTGATCCTCATCCGTGATGAGAGTTATCTTATTTTCATCATGAATGATGAAATTACTCTTTCCATCGGACTCTGCTTCAATCAAATTCATAGGAGGATTCCCGATGAATTTTGCAGTGAAGATTTGTTCTGGGTTTTTAAATAAATTTTTTGGACTACCCTGTTGAACAATCTCTCCTTCATTCATCAATACAATTTTATCAGCCATGCTCATGGCTTCGGTTTGGTCATGGGTAACATAAATCAGTGTTATTCCTAAATTTTTTTGAATCTCTCTTATTTCTACTCTCATATGATGTCTGAGCTTTGCATCCAAGTTCGATAAAGGTTCATCCATCAGGCAGATGGGATTCCCACTGATAATTGCTCTTGCCAATGCAACCCTTTGCCTTTGACCCCCTGAAAGCTCAGATGGTTTTCGTTTTAAGAGGTCATTCAATCCAACGATCTCCGAAACCCTTGCCAATCTTGATTGTCTTTCTTTTTTTTCAACTTTTCTTACTTTTAATCCAAAAATAATGTTTTCAGCAACATTCAAATGGGGAAAAAGAGCATAAGACTGAAATACCATGGAAATATTTCTGATTGCCGGATCCATTTTATTAACATTTTTCCCATCTATATATATTTCTCCCGATGAAACTTCCTCTAATCCTGCAATCAATCTCAATGTTGTTGATTTGCCGCATCCTGATGGTCCTAAAAAGACAACAAATTCTCCTTTTTCTATATCGATATCTAAATTTTCAACTGCTCTAGTTGAGCCCCAATATTTTGAAACTTTTTTTAATTGTATATAATGCATTATTTATAAAAATTATAATTCTATGAAAAATATTTATAAATTCTCATCTCAATCAGCGACATAAATACTTACTTTGTATTCTTTAGCTTTATTATTTATATCTTCTTTTGGATCTAAGTCTGTAAAAATTGCATCTATATCTGAAAAATGAGCCGTCTGAATCATAGCATCGTTATTAAACTTACTGTGATCAGCTACAATAAATTTTGTCTCTGAAATCTCCATTGCCGTTTTTGAGACATGGAAATCCCGATAATCATAATCAAGCAATTGACCGTCGGAAGTTATAGAACCTATTCCTAATATTGCGTAACTTACTTTGAATTTTTTTAAAAAGTCAGATGTGTCTTCACCCGTTAATGCGCGGTCCCTGTTGCGCACCATTCCTCCAGTTAAAATAATATCAAAATCTGTCTTTTCACAAAGAATGGATGCCACTACCATGTGATTGGTAATGACCCGTAATCCTTTATGGTTTATCAAAGCTTTTGCAACGGCTTCCGTTGTCGTGCCGATGTCAATAAAAATGGAAGCCCCATCTGAAATTTTCTTGGCGACGCTGGTCCCAATCCTCTTTTTTTCCTCGGCATTATTTATTTGCCGAATATTGTAATCCAAACTATCGAATCCAGCAGGTAGGCTCGCACCACCATGATGTCTTTGAAGTATGCGCCGCTCACTCAATTCTATGACGTCTCTTCGAATGGTCTGTGCAGAAACTTCAAATTGTTCGGCCATTCTCTCGATTGATGCGTATCCATTCTTTTGCACCCAGTCAACAATGGACTTCTGCCTGTGGCTTAGTGATTCAGGTTGTAACCCAAGGCTCATATTCAGTTATCGCTTTTCGGATTTTTTCACTTCATTATGTCAGATAATTTACATAATTTACAAAAAATTGTAAGTTTTCTTACAAAATTTTTAACATTTTATTCAAAATTTGGAATAAGTCATTGATATAAAGTTAGATTTTTTTATGCTTCATTTTCACACAAATGAGCTTTTTTGCTGAATTTGGCCTTCACATGATTGTTTCCCTTGCAAGCGTATGTCTGATTTGAACATCGGAGAGGGTTACAGAACATTCATTATTTAAATCTGCAGGACATTTCGTAATGCCCCCATTGGGAAAGTTGACATTTAGCCTTCATTTATTGATAAGCCCAAAGTGGAAAACACAACTGATATGAATGTTCGTATCATCAAACAAGGCTTGGACGAACTCGCGTCCAAAGATCTTGATCTCAAAACCGGGCTTGATCTGGTTGGTTATCCTGAACCACGGATCAGGCATCAGGGTTTTGAAAGCTTACTTACAATCATCCTCGGCCAGCAGATTTCTACCGAGGCTGCGTCAAGCATTCGGAAGAGACTGGACGAAGTGTGGGCGGAAAAGACCTGTCAGTCTTTTCTTGGATTGAACGATGAGACCCTGCGCAGAGTTGGTTTTTCAAGGCGCAAGATAGAGTATTCGAAGGGAATAGCCCAATCGATTGCAGACGGGACCTTAGACATAGCCCAGTTATCGGGGATGAGTGACAAGGACGTTGTTGAACAACTTGTAAAACTCCGAGGGATCGGTGTTTGGAGTGCTGAAATCTATTCGATGTTCAGTTTGAGGCGGTTGGATATCTTTCCCGCTGATGACTTAGCCCTTCAGGAATCTTTGAGGATTTTGAAAGGGTTGAAGGAACGACCAAGTGCTCAGCAGTGTCGTGAACTGACCCGACATTGGTCGCCCTGGCGCTCGATAGGGGCACTCTTCCTGTGGAAATACTATCGAGGAGCACCTGACGAAAGAGGTGACTCAGAAGAATGATGCTGGTTATAAAAAATTTCAGGTACAAATTTAACAACCAAAACCAGGACGATTAATCCTTCTACGGAACATACAAAAATAGCATTTTGCGCTCCCAACCAATTGGCGAATAAACCTATCTGTATAAATCCCAAAGTTGCTAAACCTATAAAAACCGTCAACAATCCCATCATTCGTGCCCGTGCATCCTTGGGGGAGCATAATATGACCAGAGTGCTTTGCATGGCCGAAAAACAACCAGCACCTATTCCACTAAAAAATAAAAAAATGACTGCAATAAGAAATTGAGAGGCATGTGAAAAACATAATGCCATAAGGATACTTAATAAAGTCCCAAGCACAAAGAGTTTACGATAGTGAATCTCATTAGCATAAGTCAGTATAAGAAATGCTCCTGTAAGAGCCCCAAGCCCTTCTGAGCTTGCAAGCAGACCTACGCTAAATGGACTCAGAGTCAATATATCCTTCCCTATAACTGGAATCATCGAAACAAAAGGGAATCCCCAAAGATTGTATATTAGTGTGATCAGCATGATGCCCAATAAAACACGTACCCTAAACAACAGATCTATCCCATTTTTTATGCTTGATAAATACTTTTCATGGAGCATTTTCAACGGTTCCCCAGCGTTTCGAATTCCACGCAGTGCCACCATTGCTGACAAAGAATAAAGTACCGTACCTAGTATAAAAATTCCTTTAAGCCCTACATATTCAACGAAAAATCCTCCGAATATAGGGCCCAGGAAACGTGTGAAATTGTTTGTGACGGAATCTAATGTGATTGCTTTGCCGAGTTGTTCATGACTCAAAACATCTGCAAAGAGTGTTCTACGTAGTGGAAAGTCCCATGCCCATAAAAAACCATTTGTGATGACACTCAATGCAATTAACCAAAGGTTCACCATTCCAAAATGAATCAATACAGCATAACTCAACGAACATACTGCCATGCTCAAAAAAACATAAAATAAGGCCTTCCTGCGATTGATTCTCTCAGCAATGATTCCATTCAAAAAACCAAATATCGTTAGTGGCATAAATCGGAGTATGACCATCATAGCGACATAAAAAGGAGAGTCCGTTATTTCAAAAACAACAACTCCGACCGCTAAAATTTCCAGCCACTTCAATATGTTGTGAGTCAAGCCGATGAACCAAATCGACAAAAAATCTTTGTTTTGGATCAGTTTCATGAAAACAAATTATATTGGTTCACTTGTATCAGGAAGGTCTTCTCGTATATGAAATTGAATTCCTTCATCTCAATCAACCCTATGGCGACTGGCACCATATCTTGACCGTTGAACACACAGAATATGGAATCCTTTCCCACTCTGATTCATTAATTTTGCAACATGCTTGAGAACATATCAGGGAACATCATGTTACGATAGAAACACTTCTCCGTGAGAAAGAAAGCTAAATTCCAAGTGGCAGACATCACGATGACCCACCTGCGCCACCAACCAGATTTTTAACAAACTTGGCCTTAAACTTTGAACCGAGTTTTTTGTGAAACGAGTCCAGTCGGTTATGGTTTGCAGGTCGAGACGTGATTCTGTAGAAGAGAAACAGTCCATAATCAACAATATTTTTTGAACAGAATATTAATGCTTGTCATACTGAACAGAAACATTGTTTTTTTCAACCTCACCCAATGAATTCACATCTAGAAAAGGAATAGGAGAAAGTCATGAGCGAATTAAAAGGAGTTGTTGCACCTTTCACCACACCCTTCAAAGAAGATGGCGGGATCAACCTGTCTTTAGTCAAACCACAAGTGGATTGGCTGATCGAAAATGGCGTTCATGGTTTGGCTGCTGGAGGAAGTACAGGAGAAGGACATGTCCTGAATAGGACCGAATATCATGACCTGATAAAAGCCACCTCCGAGGCTGTTGATAATCGGGTGCCCCTGGTTGCTGGAATCATTGCGAATTCTACTGCAGAGGTAGCAGCACGTGGACTCGGGGTGAAGCACCTTGGAGTGACCGCCCTTCAAATCACCCCACCACATTACCTTTTTAGGCCGGATGATGACGCAATGGTGAGGCATTTTCAGGAGATCCACGCTGAATGTGATGTCCCGATCCTGATCTACAATGTGGTCCCATGGTGCTATTTATCACCAGACCTCTTGTTACGTATCATGGATGAAGTCCCAGGCGTTCTGGGTGTCAAGCAAAGTGCCGGTGACATGAAACTTTTTGCGGATTTGGTTCGTCGGGCAAATCCTGAAAACCTGATTTTCAGTGCCGTCGATGCCTTGCTCTATCCGACTTATCAACTCGGTGCGCGAGGATCGATTGCCGCCATTCTGACAGCTGCTCCGGGGCCATCTGTAAAATTATGGAATGCGGTCCTCGACCAGGAATGGGAGACGGCAAAAGATCTTCATCAACGTCTGATGCCAGTATGGGACGCCATAGGCGTCGACAATATGCCTTCTCTGGTAAAATATGCACAAAAACTTCAAGGCCTAGAATCAGGGCATGCCAGACGACCAACATCGCCGGCCACGGACGAACAGAAGCAACTTGTCTACTCAGCCTTGGACAACCTTGGTTTGATTAAGAAAGGTTCTTGAACCGACTAAGACCGAGGATGTTCATGTAAATACAAAAGGTCAGCAAGTTCTTTTAAAATGACGAATTTGATTATGATTCAGTTTGGACCTTCAACTTCCAGTTTTGTACTAACATAACACTTACTGTTCTAACAATTTCAACATATATTAAACGGACTGACGAATTTCTTCATCTGTACATTCATCACATCCGCCTTTAGAGTACATCCCTTCCTCAGTACCTTTGATGGCGGCCTGGAGGATCTCTTCTAAATCTTCAAGTATTGGGCCCATTCGGATTGTTCCTTGATACTGGGTGCACCTGACAGCCAACCCCAGAAACCACCGTCATGACAATCCGCACACTCATTATGGTAGATCTTTTCTCCATGTGATGTTTGGTCCGCCACCAAACCAATCGGTATTAAAATAATGACCAAACCCAACCATGTGAATATTTGCTTGGGAAATCAAAACTGCGACACCTCGTTTTCTCCTTTCAAAAGATTTTCATTTTGTTTCAACATCATACCGCAATAATTCATTGGACGGATCCATTCAAACGATCCTCAACCGAAAATTAATGAAAACTGACATGAAATAGGAGTTAAAATCCCCTTGACCGGATCTTTGGAACTAAAATGAAAGATTGGGTAATTGGACACATGTAAGGCTCAGGGCAATTTTCTATAGGAACAATACAATATCCATCACTTTCCTCCTTTTCTCTATCTACATGCTTCGCTTCTTTAATATGACAAAACCGACAGCTGTCCAGTGTGGCTGGGTTGGATGGTTCAGAATTTTATCAAAAAACCATGGGCTTGATCCAATGCTTTCTGCTCATCATCCTCTTTCGGTATCATCACATCAAAACGAACTTATTTAGTAAATTTACTAATAGACTTATGCGGGAACGAGAAATATTTTTTGGGTTCATTCGAGGTGAAAAAACGAGATACATAAAATGCGAACCCATCATGCATCAAAGATATAGATAAAGGGAGGTTATGGACCTATTAGATGAAATATATGATGCGATAATTGATGGAAAACAGGACATTGTCGTATCAAAGATTAAAGAAGCATTAGAGGATCATATTCAGCCTGAAATCATCATGAATGAAGGATTGATATTGGGGTTGGATGAGGTTGGACGGCTTTATGAGGAGGGGACATTTTTTGTGCCGGATATGTTGATAGCTGCTCGGACCATGCAAGCAGCACTGAAGCTACTCAGACCTTTGCTCGTCAAAGAGGGAATGAAACCTATAGGAAAAGTTGCGATTGGGACGGTGCAGGGTGATTTACACGATATAGGGAAATCGATTGTTGCGATGATGTTTGAAAGCAATGGATTTGAAATAATGGATTTGGGAGTTGATGTGCAACCCGAAAAGTTTATTTCAGCGATTAACGATGGAGCTCAAATTATTGCAGTGTCTGCACTTTTAACAACAACCATGACCAACATCAAAACAACCATCGAATCTATTGAAAAAGCCGAATTACGCGATCAAGTGATTATCATGGTGGGTGGAGCACCTGTAACAGAAGAATTTGCAAATGCAGTGGGAGCGGATGGATTTGCTATAAATGCACCATCTGCGGTTCGCAAAGCACGTGAATTATTATGTGCATAATCCACATCTATTAAAACTATGGGAAAAATCCATGAATAGTATCGAACGAATGAAAAAAACACTCACACATGAAACACCAGATCGTGTGCCTATCGACTTTGGCAGTTCAGCTGTGACAGGGATTCATTGTAGCTGCGTGGAGGCACTCCGCGATTATTACCATCTTGAAAAGAAACCCGTCAAAGTTCATGAACCCTACCAGATGTTGGGAATGTTGGAAGATGATCTACTGGATGAATTATGTATTGATGTTGAAGGGATTTGTGGACGCAACACCATGTTTGGATTTCCCAATGAAAACTGGAAGGAATTTAGGACGCCTTGGGGGCAAGAAATACTCGTATCCGAACATTTCAATACCACTGTCGACAGTAATGGAGACATTCTGATCTATCCTGAGGGTGATCTCAAAGCACCACCGAGTGGAAGAATGCCTGTTAAGGGGTATTTTTTTGATACCATTATTAGACAACCGCAAGTAGATGAAGAGAATCTGGATCCAGAAGAAAATCTTGAAGAATTTAAAATTATCTCTGATGAAGATTGTCACTATCTTCGTTCTGAACTCAATCGAGTCAGAAATTCATCAAGATGTATTTTGGGCACTTTTGGAGGAACTGCATTTGGTGATATTGCATTAGTTCCCGCACCGTTTTTAAAAGAGCCTAAAGGAATTAGAGATGTAGCTGAATGGTATATTTCAACTAAATTAAGACAGGATTACATCCATACCGTATTTTCTAAACAATGTGAAATAGCCATAATAAATCTTAAAAAGATTCATGATGTAGTCCAAGATGGAATAGACATTATCTTTATCTGCGGTACGGATTTTGGCACGCAAAGGTCTTCTTTTTGTTCGACCAGTACCTATGATGAATTGTATGCACCATATTATAAACAAGTGAATGATTGGATTCATAAAAATACAAACTGGTTGACGTTCAAGCATTCATGTGGTGCAGTCGAAAATTTCATGCCCCATTTTATTGAATCTGGCTTTGATATTATCAATCCAGTCCAATGTTCAGCGTCTGGAATGGACCCTGAATTATTAAAGGAAAAATACGGATCTGAATTAACTTTCTGGGGAGGAGGAGTCGATACGCAAAACACTTTACCCAATAAACATCCAGATGATGTCTATAACGAAGTACAAGAAAGGTGTAGGATCTTTTCAAAAAAGGGAGGTTATGTATTCAATTCAATCCATAACATTCAAGCAAACACTCCTATTCACAATATTGTAGCTATGTTTAATGCTGTGAAAGATTATAATAACAATCATCAAAACTAATAATCACTCAGTTGCATCGCTGTGGAGATTTTCCGATCGCATAATGTTATGTTCAATTCGTTTTAAGCTGGAGGATTAGATCAATGCCTCAACGCTTCTAGATTCGAGTAGATAGTGACCGGGCAAATAATTTCAACCATTCCAACCTATTTCCAGCTGAATTCCCACCACCGCCCTTTCTCCTTGTCCGGTAATAACATCATCTGTATCGACCTCGATGATAGTCCTGATGGAACGTTCTTGAGTGAATTCAATTTACGACAGTATCTAGATTTCAAGTTGGACAGCTTCAGAGTTGACGTGATCATTTGAGATCTTTATAGATTAACTAGTGTCTGACAGAAAAAGGCGATTTGATTAAAAAGTATGAGCTTAACCCGTGTAAACTGACATTGAATTCTGTCTTTATAGAGAGATACCAGAGATAGTACACCCTATATTCTACTGAACCCACGATTTTACTGTTTCCGGCACACTTTTAGGCACACCTCTCCCGACTATTTTCAGTTGAAAGTTGTGTATTCTCAGGCCGTTTTTTTGTATGGTCCTCGTATACTTCGCTGCCGTTGTTTTTCCTGTTCACGCAGAACTGTTCCCAGCCGGTGGATGTTTTTCGCGACCACAGCCAGGGCGACATAACGTTCGAAACCACGGATTCCATGATCCGGGCATTGATCCAGCCCGTGCACTTCGAGTGCGTTGATGGCGGATTCCACCGCGGAGTGTTCGCGACGCAGGAGCTTGAATTCCGGAGAACTTTCTCTCTGCCGTTCAGCTTCTGTAAGACCGCCTTTTTTAGGAAGCACAACAAGATCCAGCAGTTCTTTGAGATCACACTGATTCTGTTGGCTGTGGGCGCCCTTGTCCCAGCTGACGACCGCAAGATCGGGGAATCGTTTTTTGGTTTCTACGACTATTTTCACGGCCACCTTCTCATCGGTCTGCCTGCACATCACCTGATGGTGGAGGATGAAACGGTGATGGTCTTCGATGATGTTGACTCTGAGTCCGAGTTCCACCGGCACTCCCGCCTTGCCCTTGCTGATCCACTCGGTGTGGGGCTGGAAGATGGAGAAGATTTTTTCATGATGAGCAATGTTTTCGTTGAAGTGGACCCTGCGGATGATCTGGCCCATGAGTTTTTTCGCATAGCCCATGTACTCACGCAAGAGCAGCAGTTCGTTGGGGGAACGCACCCGTTTTCCCAACAGTTCCAGGCTCGAGACGGCCCGCATGTGATAGGTCTCGGCCATGATGACGTATTTGAGATATTCCTTTCGTCTCACTTCTTCGCGAGCACCTCTTTTTTGCTTATCTTTCGAAGTTGAATGGGTGAGATTCCGTACGATGTGATACTGCTTTTTGAACTGCCTGATGTTGAAGCTGTATTGTCGCCAACCCATCAGCTGATAGCTCCGCGACAGCCGGGCGCATTCTTCAATCGTTTTGCGTATCGCGTCTAAGAGCAGGTTGATGTCGGTCGGATGATGCACATTGGTTTCAACCACAAAGGAGTCACAACGGGCACGAAGCGACTTGGCGGATCCACGAGGTTCAGTCTTTTTCGTCTGAAGCTCGCTTGGCCCATCTTTTGGGACGTTTTTTTTTACCAGTTTATGTCCAGCCTTGACTACCAACTGATTGATCTCATCCAGAATCTCAGGTGTGAAAAGACACAGGTTATCCTTGATCGTCTGCAGGTTGTATGTCGTTTTGTCCTCCCAATCTCCATGCCCGAGCATCTGCCGAATGGTGTCGTGATGGTTGGCCAGTTCATGGATGCGGTCGTAATCGGTGTTGAGGCTCAGGCGCAACGTGCCGAGAACCAGGATCTTCCACTGCTCCATCCCGGGACGCCCAAGACGGCTGTCCGCTTTTTGATGTCTTTGCTCGTTGGTAAGTCCCGGAGAGTTCCTGGAGGGGATGACCCGTGCCAGAATCTTGAATACGGCTGAGCGTAATTCCACAGTGCTGTAAATGTATTGCAGACCGCTAAGAATCGGAGGGATGTCATCGCGGGATTTGGGGTCTAACTCGATGGCGGCGATGTCGACTTCGCCGAACTTCATCTGCGGATCATGTACGGTGCGCATAAAATTTCAAATCGTGAAGATCCTCGGAAAAGAGAATGAACCAATCCGATGATCCTGTAATTGTAACGCTTGACCATCTTGCAATGATACGCATGCTCGCATTTTATCGAATCTTCGGACGATGAATTTTAGTGTATCATATTGATTTAATTAATGAAAG
>MPLX02330368.1_pt1 | contig 28507 bp, 25 predicted proteins | sample 1617341 | NCBI WGS metagenome assembly MPLX02 (sample SAMN05944804, study PRJNA350692) | marine metagenome | biome: marine; feature: ODZ; material: water; isolation source: 120 m water sample filtered on 0.2 um supor filter | place: Pacific Ocean | collected 2012-04-08 | depth 120m m | reverse complement strand
CCGAGGATTATCTGGGTACTGAGGTGACAGAGGCCGTGATCACGGTTCCGGCCTATTTCAATGACTCCCAGCGCCAGGCGACCAAGGACGCTGGCAAAATCGCAGGTCTGAATGTCAAACGCATCATCAATGAACCGACCGCAGCAGCACTGGCTTACGGTATGGAAAAACAGCAGGGTGATCGCAAGATAGCGGTCTATGATCTGGGTGGAGGCACTTTCGATGTGTCCATCATCGAGATCGCCGATGTCGATGGAGAACACCAGTTCGAGGTGCTCTCGACCAATGGCGACACTTTTCTCGGTGGAGAGGATTTTGATCGCCGCTTGATCGACTATCTGGCCGATGAGTTCAAGAAAGACAACGGCATGGACCTTCGTGGCGACCCTCTCGCAATGCAGCGTCTCAAAGAGGGCGCAGAGAAGGCCAAGATAGAACTGTCCTCGAGCACTCAGACCGAGGTTAATCTGCCGTATATCACGGCAGACCAGAGTGGCCCGAAACACCTGAACCTGAAACTGTCCCGGGCCAAACTGGAGGCCATGGTCGAGCAGTTGATTCTGAACACCATCGAACCGTGCAAGACCGCGCTTCAGGATGCCAACCTGAAAGCGTCCGAGATCGACGACATCATTCTGGTCGGTGGTCAGACCCGTATGCCGAAGGTACAGGAGGCGGTCAAGGATTTCTTCGGTCGTGAACCGCGGCGCGATGTGAATCCGGATGAGGCGGTCGCTGTCGGTGCAGCGATCCAGGGCGGCGTGCTGGGTGGTGACGTCAAGGATGTTCTTTTGTTGGACGTGACCCCACTCTCGCTGGGTATTGAGACGCTGGGTGGGGTACTGACCAAGCTGATCGACAAGAACACGACCATCCCGACCAAGGCAAATCAGGTCTTCTCGACTGCTGACGACAATCAGACGGCAGTCACAGTTCACGTTCTGCAGGGTGAGCGGGAGATGGCACAACACAACAAATCACTGGGTCGATTCGACTTGACCAATATTCCCGCGGCGCCTCGCGGGATGCCGCAGATAGAGGTTACCTTTGATATTGATGCCAACGGAATCCTGAATGTCTCCGCCAAGGACAAGGCGACCGGCAAGGAGAACAAGATCGTCATCAAAGCAGGCTCTGGGCTTTCAGACGAGGAAATCGAACGCATGGTGCAGGATGCCGAGACCCATGCCGATGAAGATCGCAAGGCCCGTGAAAAAGTCGATGCGCTGAATCATGCAGAAGCCATGATCCATACGGTACGCAAAACGTTGTCTGAGGCTGGTGAGAAGGTGGACGCCGGTGAGAAGGAGAAGATCGAGACGGCAATCAAAGAACTTGAAGAGGTGATCAGTGGTGACGATGTTGAGCAGATCACAGCAAAGACCAACGCCCTGATGGAAGCCAGCCACAAGTTGGCCGAGCAGATGTACCAGCAGCAGGACAGTGAAGTTTCACCCGGCACCGAAGAATCGGCAACGGGTGACGGTCCATCAACAGCAGGTGGAGACGATGTCGTTGATGCTGAGTTTGAAGAAGTGAAAGACAAGCCGAATCAGTAATTCTCCTTTCAGGAGACCTGTGTCGTTGCCGTGACGGGCAGGATTGTGGGGAAGCCGGTTGTTAACCGGCTTTCGTCCGTTATACATACAGGCTGAAAATGGTACAAGCGAGCAATGGATAAACGGGATTATTACGAAGTGCTGGGCGCATCTAAGGGCGCTTCGGATTCGGATCTGAAGAAGGCCTACCGGCGTCTGGCGATGAAATACCATCCTGATCGCAATCCAGACGACGCGCAGGCGGAGAAGCAATTCAAGGAAGCCAAGGAAGCTTACGAGGTACTTTCGGACGCACAGAAGCGCTCGGCCTATGACCAGTTCGGTCACGCGGGCGTCGACCCATCAGCCGGTGCCGGTGCAGCTGGTGCTGCGGGCTTTGGCGATATTTTTGGCGATATTTTTGGTGACATCTTTGGCGGTTCAGCAGGTCGGCGCGGTGCGGCTCGCGGAAATGACCTGCAGTACCAGATGGAGTTGTCTCTTGAGGATGCTGTACGGGGTACTGAGAACCGGATCCGCGTGCCCACCATGGTGCGTTGCGATACCTGCAGTGGTTCCGGCGCGAAACCCGGGACCTCACCCCGCACCTGTTCTACCTGCGGTGGACAGGGCCAGGTGCGGATGCAGCAGGGCTTCTTTTCGATTCAGCAGACCTGTCCCCAGTGCCGGGGCAAGGGGTCGATGATCTCCACACCATGCAGTGACTGCAGTGGTGGTGGCAGGGTTCAGAAAACCAAGACCCTGCAGGTCAAGATTCCGGCGGGAGTGGATGACGGCGATCAGATCAGACTTGCTGGAGAAGGGGAGGCAGGCCCTGCAGGTACTGCCGCCGGTGACCTTTATGTCCAAATCCGCCTTAAGGAGCACCCGATTTTCACTCGCGATGGCGACAATCTGTACTGTGAAATGCCAATCAGCCTGGCGATTGCGGCCCTTGGCGGTGACATCGATATCCCGACTCTGGAAGGCCGGGCTAACTTGAAGATCCCGCCCGAGAGCCAGTCCGAACGGATTTTCCGTCTGCGCAGCAAAGGTGTCCGCAATGTGCGGTCCAAGGCCCAGGGAGACCTTTACTGCAAGATCAAAGTTGAGACACCCGTCAACCTCAATCGCAAACAAAAAGACCTATTGATGGAATTCGATCGCCTGACCAAGGAAGGCGGCGATCGGCATCGTCCTCGTGAAAACTCATGGTCGGATAGGCTGAAGTCGTTTTTCGAAGATATCGTATCCTGAGGCCGGAACCCGACTGCCAGGATCATTTTGTCTCCGGCCTACCGGTTGATCCGTCTTGCACTTGGCAATCACCGCTCTGATTGAGCTCAAAGGCGAGTACGCTCGCAAGGTTCTTCTTATCCGTCACTGCGTATAATCACGCTCGTCTTAAAAGTGCGGAGTATCCTCAAATGATCGTGGTCACGCCCACAGCACTTGATGGTGTGGTGGTTGTAGAACCGAAGGTCTTTCCAGACGAGCGTGGATTCTTTCTGGAGAGTTTCAACGCCCGGCACTTTGCCGCAGCCGGACTGCCAGCTGAATTTGTCCAGGACAACCATTCCCGGTCGACTCGGGGTGTTCTGCGGGGATTGCACTATCAGTATCCAGCATGGCAGGGCAAACTGGTTCGATCTCTTCTCGGAGAGATCTTCGACGTGGCAGTCGATATCCGGCGGGCTTCGCCGACTTTCGGGCAGTGGTTCGGCACTGTGCTCTCTGCCGACAACAAAAAACAGCTGTACGTACCGCCGGGCTACGCACACGGATTCTGCGTGCTGAGCGACGTTGCCGAGATGGCTTACAAGTGCACTGCACTTTACGAACCGGCCGACGACGCGGCCGTACGGTGGAATGACCCACAGATCGGCATTGACTGGCCCATTTCAAGCCCGGTTCTGTCTGCCAAGGATAACGAGGCGCCAATGCTCAAAGAGATCGAGAACCTGGTGGTGTGAGAACCGATCGGACAGTCAGGATCCTGATCTTTGGCCGGGTCGGGCAGGTTGGCTCTGCTCTTGCCGAATTGTTACCGGACAAGTACCAGGTCCGATTTCTGGACCAGCCGGACATTGACCTGACTGTTCCGGGCGATGTGCGGCAACCTATCCTGGAGTATCAGCCGGCCATTGTGATCAACGCCGCAGCGTATACGGCGGTCGATAAGGCTGAATCGGAACCCGAACTCGCTCAGCTGATCAATGCGACAGCTCCCGGTTTAATGGCCAGTGTCTGCGAGGAGATCGGTGCCGCTTTTGTTCACTACTCGACGGACTACGTGTTTGATGGCACAGCCGGGGAGCCTTATTCCGAGACAGCAGCCGTGACCCCTGAAAGTGTCTACGGAAGAACCAAGCTGGCGGGCGAACGGGCAGTTGCTGCCGCAACCGATCGTCATGTCATCCTGCGCACCGCCTGGTTGTACTCGCACGTCGGTCACAACTTTCTGAAAACCATGCTCCGGCTTGCCCAGAGCAGCCAGAGCGTCCGGGTCGTGGCAGACCAGACCGGCTCGCCCACCTATGCCTGGGACCTGGCACGGGCAACGCTCTCGATCGTTGAGGCGCTGGTCGGTGGCCGCGACGACGGTTATGGCCTTTACCACGCGACCAACGCCGGGGTCACCACCTGGCATGGTTTTGCCAGCCGAATTTTTCAACTGGCAGGCTGTGACGAGATTCAGGTGGATCCAATCACCACAGATCAGTATCCCACGCCGGCGCCCAGGCCGGCCTACTCGGTACTTTGTTGTGATCGCCTGGAGCAGGTTTACGGGTTGACACTGCCCCACTGGGAGGATGCGGCGGCCCGCTGCATCGAGGTTCTCGGCACCAGCAATGCAACAAGTGGGGAAGAATGAGAATTCTCGCTGTGGACACAGCAACTGAGGCTTGTTCAGCCGCGCTGCTGTGCGGAGGTGAGATTATCGAACGCTACCGGCTGGACCCCCGGGGACATTCCCGGCGCTTGATGCCCATGATCGAGGCGCTGCTGGCGGAGGCCGGTGTGATTCGCGCAGATCTGGATGGTATTGCCTATGATCGTGGGCCCGGATCCTTCACCGGTATCCGGATCGGTGCAGGTGTGGCCCAGGGTCTTGCCCTTGGGTTGAACCGGCCTTTGCTGGGGCTCTCTTCACTGACGGCGCTTGCTGAGGAGGTGAAGGGGGATCGGGTTCTTTCGGCCATAGACGCCCGTATGGGCGAGGTGTACTGGGCGAAGATGAAGCGTGACCCCGATCAGGTGACAGGCTGGTCGTTGCTGTGTGAGGCGACCGTAAGCGACCCGTCAAAGGTCCCGGCGCTGGAGTCTGGAGAGATCGGAACGGGCAGTGGCTGGGATCGCTACCACGCTACTTTGTGTCCCGGCAGTGCAGCGAGCAAGAAGTGGCTGCCAGAACGTTTTCCCAGGGCAGCCGCGGTTGCCCGGTTGGCTGGGCGGGTCTGGTCATCAGACGGCTTTGGATCTACCCTTCAGACGGAACCGGACTATGTTCGTGATCAGGTGACTGGTTGACTCGTGCCGTGGGTAGGGTACGGACCGTCAAGCCAAGACAACCATTCAGCTGCGGTTCACCGAGATCGTCCCACTGGTATTCGTACTGCAGGACCCGCTGCTGTTGCTCCAGATCCCGCTGTAATGGCCGCTCAGCTGGCTTGAGGTACCGCTCAGGTTGAATGTCATTGCCCCCTCCGGCGAAGTGAGTAAGGTGGTTCCGTGTCCCACCGCACCCGTTCCCCCGCCTCCGGTAAACGTCACCAGGGGTGGGTCGGATGGGTCATAGCCGGACCCGGCAACGGTAATGATAACGCCGGTGACTGTGCCTTCGGTTCCTGCTGTACCTGTAAGCGCAGCGGTGACTCGGGCACCGGTCCCCCCACCGCCGGTTATCGTGACTGCAGGGACGTCAAGATAGCCGCTCCCTGGCTCTACCAGATCGACGGCGACGACTGTGCCCGCACCCGTAACGGTGGTTAAGGTAGCATCACCTGTGGCACCGGATCCCCCGCCACCGGTTAATGTGACTGAGGGATCTTCAATATAGCCTGAACCTGGGTTGGTGACATTAATCCCGATCACCGTACCGGCACCGGTACCCACAATAGTAACGGTTCCTACCGCGCCCTGCCCGACGGTGCCCGAGAGCGTTACGCCAGGAACGATGTTGTAACCACTGCCGGGCTCGTTTACCACGACACCAGAGACAGTCCCAGCCGCAAGGATGATCATGGTACAGGTTGCCTGTACCCCACCGCTGACATCGGGCGCTTCAATGGTGCAGGTGTTCGTACCCGTGTCGTAAAGTGTACCGCCTGCGTTGACAGCTATTGATGCTACTCGACCCGGATCACCCAGAACCGCGACAGCTGTGGCCGTGGTCCCACCGTCGCTCTCGGGTGCGCTGATGGTTACAGTCGGTACGGAGCTGTACCCTTCGCCGGCATTATCAGCAGTGATCGATGCCACTTGCCCTGTACCCCCGATCCTCGCTACCGCTGTGGCTGTGGTTCCACCGGCCGGGGGGGCGGTGATGGACACAGTCGGTATCGATGTGTAGCCAGTTCCGCCTCCACCATCTATCGTGAAGGTGCTTGACAATGCACCGCCACCACCAGCCGTTCCACCCGCCACCTGGGCAATACCCTCGGCTCTTGTGCCGGTGGAATCTATCGGCTCAGCGAAGGTTACCGTGGGTTCCGACGTGTAACCGGTGCCGCCACTATCGATCGTGACCTCCGATATGCCACCGCTCGTGCCGGTCAGTGCGTAGGCCAGGTTGACCGTGCCCAGGTTGCTGTTTTCCTGGTCGACCGTTAGAGGGTTGTCGCCTTTAGTATTAACGGCGGCCGTCGTGGCTGTACCAGTCACATTGCCATCGTCAATACAAGTGTGCCCGCTCGCCGATATAGTGCCCGTAATTGTGGCACCGCCGGCGAGTGTCATTATCACCGGGACAACAGACTGCCTGTTATGTTGGCTGATATTGCCCGACCACCGGCCAGAGACATCGAAAGCCTGGTTGTACACACCATCGCTGCTGCTGCCACCACAGGCTGACAGCCCACCAATAGCAGCAACGAGAAGTAGGCCCAGCAGGGCGTGTTTGAGTCTGATCAGCACAATCGGGTCATCACGGTTTCAGGCACCCTCTATCTATATCTATAGCATATCCTAACATTTGGTTCATCGTTTCAACCGGGTTGGGGAACATGCCGTGCGGAAAACTCTAGCGATTAAAGGTATATAGAAGACTAGGTGGCTGTCAAGGCGACAGTTTCTGGCGCAGTATTGCATTGACCGCCTGGGGGTTGGCCTTGCCTTTTGTGGCTTTCATGACCTGACCGACCAGATATCCCAGTACTTTCTCCTGGCCGTCCCGAAACTGAGTCGCCTGTTCGACACATCGGCCCAACACCTCCTCGATCACCTGTTCCAGTGCGTCGCTGTCACTGATCTGCCGCAGTCCCCTGGCATCGATGATTCCATCAACATCGTGCTCACCTTCCCACAGGGCGGAAAAAATATCCTTGGCAATTTTACCAGAGATCGTCTGGTCATTGATTCGGCAGATCAGCGCGCCAAGCGCCTTTGGTGTGATTCGATTCTCCCCAATGGGACGGTTGTCGCGGTTGAGCCGCGCCATCAGTTCGCCGTTTATCCAGTTGGCGGCACTTCGGCTGTCACCACCGGCGGCATCAGCGGTGGTTTCAAAGAAATCGGCAATTTCCCGGTCGCTGGTCAACTGGTCTGCATCGGCCGGGGTCAACTGGTACTGGTGAACAAAACGCTCGCGCCGGGCGTCGGGTAACTCCGGCAGGGTGTCACGCACCTTTTCAAGTTCGGCCTGCTCGATGATCAGCGGCGGTAGATCGGGGTCCGGAAAATAGCGATAGTCATGAGCCTCCTCCTTACCGCGCATCGGCCGCGTCTCATCGGCCAGCGGGTCGTAAAGCCGGGTTTCCTGGATGACCTGCCCGCCGTCCTCGATGAGTTCGATCTGACGTTGGATCTCTTGCTGTATTGCCTTTTCGACAAAGCGAAATGAATTGATGTTCTTCAACTCGGTTCGGGTCCCGAGGGTATCTGCGCCGTACGGTCTGATCGAGACGTTGGCGTCACATCGAAACGAGCCTTCCTGCATATTTCCGTCGCAGATCTCCAGATAGCGGACCAGCGAGTGGAGCTTTCTCAAATAGGTGACCGCTTCCAGCGGAGAGCGCAGGTCGGGTTCCGACACCACCTCGAGCAAAGGTGTGCCCGCTCGATTCAGATCAATACCCGAAAGGCCATCGAATTCATCGTGTAGCGACTTGCCCGCGTCTTCTTCCAGATGGGCGCGGGTGATTCGAATGATTTTCTCACCATTGCCACTGTCAATGGCCAGCTGACCACCGGAGACAATCGGCAGCTCATATTGGCTTATCTGATAGCCCTTGGGGAGATCCGGGTAAAAATAATTCTTGCGGGCAAATATAGAACGGCAGTTGACAGTGGCACCGGTTGCCAAACCGAACTTCACCGCCATCAACGCAACCTGGTGATTCATGACCGGCAACACGCCCGGCAGTGCGATATCGACAGCGCAGGCCTGGGTATTGGGCTGAGCACCGTAGGCAGTGGCGGCGCTGGAGAATATCTTGCTGCGGGTCTGCAGCTGCACGTGGACCTCCAGCCCGATGACACTTTCCCAGGCCATCAGGTGAAAGCCTCAGGAATGCGCTGATGCCAGGGGGTTACCTGCTGATAACTGTGGGCAGCAGCCAGTATTCGTGATTCTTCAAGGTATGGGCCGATCAATTGCATGCCAATCGGCATTGCGGCCTGGTCCAGGCCTACCGGGATCGAAACTGCTGGCAGTCCCGCCAGGTTAACCGGCACAGTAAAGATGTCATTGAGGTACATTGCGACAGGGTCATCTACTTTTTCATTCAAGCGGAAGGCCGTCGTGGGGGTGGTGGGTGCTGCGATGAGATCACATCTCTGGAAGGCATTGCGAAAATCATCGGCGATGATCCGGCGAATTTTCTGGGCCTTCAGGTAATAAGCGTCGTAGTAACCGGCGGACAGTGCGTATGTTCCGATCAGGATACGGCGTTTGACCTCATCGCCAAAACCTTCGGCACGGCTCTGTTCGTACATGTCCATCAGGTCATCGTATTGCTCGGCTCGATGACCGTAGCGAACCCCATCGAAGCGCGAAAGATTTGAAGACGCTTCCGCGAGCGCGATTACGTAATAACAGGGGATACCAGCGCTGCTGTTGGGCAGTTCTATGTCGACCAGGCGTGCACCAAGGTTTTCAAAAGTGCGCAGTGCTTCCTCTATACCAGCCAGGACGTCAGGGTCGAGGGTTGAATCAAGAAAGCTTGCGGCCACCCCGACTGTCACACCGTCGAGGCTGGTTTTCAATGCGGGAAGGAAATCGGGAACTTCAATGTCGAGCGACGTCGAGTCCCGCGGATCAAAACCGGCCATCGCCTGCAGTAGCAGAGCAGCATCTTCTGCCGACTGGGTGATTGGTCCGGCCTGGTCGAGTGAAGACGCGAAGGCGACCATTCCGTAACGGGATACCCGTCCATAGCTTGGTTTCAACCCGGTCAGGCCGCAGAAAGCGGCGGGCTGCCGAATAGACCCCCCGGTGTCCGTACCCACTGTGGCGGGACAAAGGCGTGCGCTGACTGCTGCCGCCGAACCGCCGGAACTGCCACCTGGTACGCAGTCGACATTCCAGGGATTGAGCACCGGTCCGAAATACGATGATTCGTTCGACGAACCCATGGCAAATTCATCCATATTGGTCTTGCCAAGAAGGACGGAGCCTGCCGCATTCAGTCGCTCGGTCACGGTGGCATCGTAAGGCGAGGTAAAGTTGGCCAGCATCCTGGAGCCGCAGCTGGTCAACATGCCGCGGGTACAGAAAATGTCCTTGAGTGCAAGCGGTAGACCGGTCAACAAATCGCCACTTTTGTCATTCAGGGAAATGTCGGCCTGTCGGGCGTTGGCCAGCGCAGTCTCAGCATCAACAGTGATAAAAGCGTTGAGTTCCCTGTTTTGGTCTATACGCTGGAGAAAATGAGATGTCAGTTCGACACTGCTGATCTTTTTTGTCTGCAGCATCTTCCGAAGACTACTTAAGCTTTGCCTGTGGGGCATCTCAGGAACTTACCGGGATTGCCGCTCTGCACTTACAGTCGGCTGATCCAGCGCCGGACTGTCGCAGGAAACAGCTATTCAAGGACCTTGGGGACCAGGTACAGGCCACGATCCGAAGACGGTGCGCTAGATTGAAAGAGCTCACGCAAGTCCGGTTCGGTGGCTTGATCTTCTCTTAACCTCAGTCGAATATCCTGCGGGTGCGCCATCGGCGGTACGCCATCGGTGTTGGTCTGGTTCATCTCGTCAATCAGGTCGAGAATCCGAGATAAGCCGGAACTGTAGGAGTCGACTTCTTCGGGGTCGATACTGATGTGGGCGAGGCGCGCGAGGCGCTCAACGTCTGATTTGGAGATTGCCAAAACAAGGGGGGAGGTTTCGTTGCCAGAGTGCGCATTATACCCCGGTGTCAGTTGAACCGGCAGGGGGTGCGTATGATACAGTACACTGATTAATTGTCGGTTTCCCCTGCTAACTGATTGCCCGGCGTCGACATGTTCTTCAAACAATTTTTTGGCCTGTTCTCGAATGATCTTGCGATTGATCTGGGTACGGCCAATACGCTCGTTTACGTTCGCGAGCGAGGCGTCATTCTGAATGAGCCATCTGTGGTGGCGATACGTACCGGTTCAATGGCACCGGAGAAGACGATCCTGGCCGTGGGGCAGGAAGCCAAGCTTATGCTCGGTCGAACACCTGGGAATATCCAGGCGATAAGACCGTTGAAAGATGGTGTCATCGCAGACTTCACGATCACAGAAGTGATGTTGAAGTTTTTTATTCGCAAAGTTCAGCAGAACCGGTTTTTTTCCAGTCCTCGAATCGTCATCTGTGTGCCGGGTGGGTCGAACCAGGTAGAGCGTCGCGCTATTCGGGAGTCAGCGATGACGGCCGGAGCACGGGAGGTATACCTGATTGAGGAGCCGATGGCGATGGCGATTGGCGCGGCACTACCGGTTGCTGAACCCACCGGTTCGCTGGTCGTCGATATTGGTGGTGGCACCACTGAAGTCGCAGTACTCTCGCTTGGCGGCATAGTTTATGCTACTTCCTTGCGTGTCGCCGGAGATACCTTCGACGATGCGATCATCAACTATGTTCGCCGGCGCCACGGTTTGCTGATCGGTGAAGCGACCGCCGAACGGGTCAAGAAAGCCATCGGTACGGCGTGGATCGATTCTGACCAAAGAGAAATGGAGATCAAGGGCCGTGACGTCGCTGAGGGGATGTCCCGTAGCCTGATTATCGGTAGTGACGAAGTCTATGACTCGATCAGTGATTCTCTGACCCAGATCGTCAGGGTGATCCGTGAAACGCTCGAAAATACACCGCCCGAACTGACGGCTGATATAGGAGAACGGGGGATGGTGATCGCGGGCGGAGGTGCTTTGATCAGAGACATGGATCGTCGGTTGATGCAAGAAACCGGACTGCCGGTCGTCATCGCCGACGACCCGTTGACCTGTGTCGCTCGGGGATGTGGCCGGGCTCTGGAGGACATGGCAGTACTCGGGGATGTTTTTACCCGAGAATAGGCTCTTCGCCCCCAACCAGAGTCACGGTCTGGGCAGACACGTACTGGCCTGATTGACGAAACTAGATTAGTCGGTACCGTACCGAGTGAAAATTCTTAGTCACGACTCCCCGTACGGGCTACTGTCTCTTCTGCTTGGGTCGGTCTTGTTGATGGTGTCCTACACCTACAGTGATGCGGTGCGGCGTGTGGCCGGCGTGATTTCTGTGATCAGTGCACCGGTCCACCTTCTGGCCTCTTCTCCTGTTGTGATTTATCGGTGGCTTGACGGGAGCTTCGAATCCACCGCAACCCTGGAGCGGGACCTGGTTGAACTCAATCAGCGACACCTTGTGCTGCAGACCCGGCTTCATCGATTTAAGGCGCTTGAGGCAGAAAACCAGCGCCTGCGAAAGCTGCTCGGTGCAGTTTCAGATGTTTCTCACCACATCCAGTTGGCCGAACTCGTAGAGGTCGACCTTGACCCCTACTCAAACACGATCCTGATCAACCGTGGCACCGCCGACGGCGTAACATCCGGTCTGCCGGTCATAGATGAAGGCGGTGTCGTTGGTCAGGTGACTCGGCCTGGCCTGTTTCACAGTGCTGTGACTCTGGTCACGGACCCAGGTCAAGGTGTGCCGGTACAGGCAGTTCGGAGCAACCTGCGTACAATTACCTTTGGCGCCGGCAGGGACGGACAGATGCGGGTGTTCTATGTTGATCGCAACGCGGACATTCAAATCGGTGATCTGTTGGTGACGTCCGGTCTGGGGGGTACATACCCCGCCGGTTATCCGGTTGCTAATGTCAGCCAGATACAGCGAAACGTCAACGAACCCTTTATGACTGTCTGGGCGATTCCCGCAGCGCACCTCGACAAAGGGACAAAGGTGATGCTGATCTTTACTGACCATCCATCGGCAGAAAGAAATCCGGGTTCTGGGTCTGGTTCGGCTGGAGATAGTGAGCGTGATTAGCTTTGGTACGCAGCGTCGCTTATGGGTGCTCCCTGCCACCTTTGTAGTTGCGTTCGTCATGTTTGCGCTTCCAGTTGGGGAAGAATGGAAAAGTTACATGCCGGCCTGGGTAACGCTGGTCCTGATCTACTGGTGTCTTGCGACACCTGAGAAAATCACTCTTGGTACCGGCTGGCTCATTGGTCTGGGACTGGATATTCTTGCTTTTGGGTTGCTTGGCCGTTATGCCCTGACCAAGACACTGATTACTTACCTCACCCGTCGGGTGGCTCTGAGAGTCCGGGTCTACCCAGTATGGCAGCAGAGTGTTTTTGTTCTCATGTTGCTGGCGCTGGAGAGCGTGATCCTGGTAGCCATTGGGTATCTGATCGAGGGGAACATTCAGGGGCTGGCACAATGGCGTGCACTGGCCATCGGTGCTGCTCTGTGGCCATTCATCTTCTGGTTTCTACGGCACTGTCGACGCTGGAGCAGGTTGCCATGATACGCCGTGATCCGATTGGAAACCGCAGCGAGGATGCCCGGATTATTCAGCTGCGTCTGCTGATCGCTGTCTCGGCGGTGGTCGTCTTAGTGGTCATTCTTTTAGGGCGATTTTTCATACTTCAAGTGGCTCACCACGATCGTTATCGGACGCTGTCAATGGATAATCGTATCGATCTGCGCCCCTTGCCACCGGTGAGGGGAATGATTCTGGACCGGAACGGTACGGTATTGGCTGAAAACCATGCGGTGTACGAATTAACAGTTATACCCGAGAAAATCGGAGATCTAGGCAGGACACTGCGCGAAATTGGTGAACTCGTCGACCTGAGTCAAAGGGATGTTGCGAGATTTCGCAAAAGACTAAAACAACGACCTGTCTTCGAGCCGCACGTTCTCAAATCGAGGCTGTCAGACGAGGAGGCAGCACGTTTTTCAGTCCATCAGTATCGTTTTCCAGGGGTGACACTGAGCGCCAGCCTGCGCCGTGTTTATCCTTATGGACCACTTACCGCTCACGTGGTCGGTTACGTGGGACGGATAAGTGAACAGGATACCCGGAAAATTGATCCGGTGGCCTATCGAGGTACTTTGCACATGGGCAAGATCGGCCTTGAGTTGTCTTACGAGAACGAATTATTAGGAGAAGCAGGCCTCGAACAGGTTGAAACGGATGCCCATGGTCGCGTTGTCCGCACTATCAATCGCAACCCCTCCAGAGCAGGTTATAACCTTCACCTTACGCTGGACAGTCAACTCCAAAAGGTTGCCGAAGAAGCCTTGGGCGAGTACCGCGGTTCGGTGGTTGTACTGGAACCCTCGACGGGCGATGTTCTGGCCTTTGTCAGTACACCGAACTACGATCCGAATCTTTTTGTCAATGGAATTGACCCCGAATCCTACCGGCAACTACGGGACTCACCGGACAAACCATTAATCAATCGGGCCATTTATGGCCGTTATGCGCCAGGCTCTACGATCAAGCCCATCCTGGCGTTCGCCGCCTTAGACCAGAATCTCGACCCGCTAAAAAAAACCTACTGTCCGGGATGGTTTAGTCTGCCTGATAGTGATCGAAGATTTCGTTGCTGGCGGCGAAAAGGGCACGGCTATGTAGATCTGCATGACGCAATCGAGCAGTCTTGCGATGTGTATTTCTACCAGCTCGCCCACACCTTGGGAATCAATGTGGTAGCCGATTACCTGGGGCGCTTCGGGGTAGGTCAGGTGACCGGGATTGATCTTCTGAGCGAACCGAGTGGGCTTCTACCGACGCCGCTCTGGAAGAGGCAGGCACGGCAACAGGCTTGGTACCCGGGCGAGACCATCATTACGGGTATTGGCCAGGGGTTTCTACTGGTCACACCGCTCCAACTGGCTGTCGCGACAGCCGTGCTGGCCAACCGCGGTCGCCTAGTGCGCCCGCGACTCCTGCGCGGTATAGAGAATCCGCGTACCGGTGTCATGGCCCGTCCGGCCGAAAAACGCAGTAAGTCGATAAGGGCTGCAGATTCTCCCGATTTCGAAATGATTGTGGAGGATATGGTGGCGGTTCTTCACGGCTCACGCGGTACCGCCAGGGCGAGTGGCCGGAACAGCCCTTACCGAATGGCTGGAAAGACGGGCACAGCCCAGGTCATCGGGATTCCTCCAGGTAGTGAACACGATCCCGCGGAAGTGCCAGAAAAATTGCGTGACCATGCTTTGTTTATTGCTTTTGCCCCAGCGGAGAACCCGCAAATTGCACTGGCCATCATTGTAGAAAACGCCGGCAGTGGAAGTCGGACCGCAGCTCCTATCGCCAGAAAAATTATGGATTATTACTTCATTGAAAGGTTGCGAAGGGCAGCCCTTTCCGGAAGGTCGCGTGTTTTCGGGTAGGCGCGTTCATATCGACGGACCGCTGGTTCTGGGGGTGTTGGCCCTGTCGTTTTTTGGACTGATGGTGATCTACAGTGCAAGTGGCGAGAGCTGGCAAGTGATGTGGCGCCAGAGTGCCCGATTGGTGCTTTCGGTTGTGGTGATGCTGGCGGTGGCACAGATCCCCCCGGGCCTTCTCAGACGGCTGTCCCCTCACTTCTTTCTGGCCGGTATTTTGATCCTGACACTCGTACTGATTGCCGGTTACGTCGGCAAGGGTGCTCAACGATGGCTGGATCTGGGTGTGGTCCGGTTTCAGCCCTCGGAGTTGATGAAGTTGGGTGTTCCAATGGCGGTGGCCTGGCTGCTGACACGCAGATCGCTACCGCCGCGTTTTCTTGACGTTCTTCTGGCTATTGTGGTGATTGTCCTGCCGGCGGTTCTGGTCGTGGTTCAGCCAGATCTTGGAACTGCGATCATGTTGATGATCTCCGGTCTGCTGGTGTTGTTCCTCAGTGGTGCGCGCTGGCAGCATCTGCTGATGCTGACGGCAGTGGCGCTGGCCGCAGCGCCATATCTCTGGAGTCGACTGCACGAATACCAACAAGAAAGAATTCTGACCATGTTTGATCCCTGGTCAGATCCACTCGGCAGCGGTTATCACTCTATACAGTCGATGATCGCAATCGGTTCCGCCGGACTCGCAGGCAAGGGTTGGCTTTCAGGGAGCCAGTCGCACCTTGAGTTTATACCCGAACGAAGCACCGATTTCGTGTTTGCTGTATTTGCCGAGGAGTTCGGCTTGATCGGTGTGATCGCTTTGGTCACCTTGTACGTTTTCCTTGTCGGAAGATGCCTGGTCATGGCTTACCATGTGAGAGAGGCGTTTTCACGTTTGCTGATCGGCGGCCTGGCAATGACTTTCTTTTTCTATTTCTTCGTCAACACGGCCATGGTTTCGGGCCTGTTACCGGTCGTTGGGGTGCCACTGCCGTTGGTGAGTTATGGAGGGACATCCATGGTAACGTTGATGGCAGCATTTGGAATAATGATGGGTGCTTATACTAGGCGTCACCTGATGTTTTGAATATGGACCGGAACATTACGATGCCCCTTTACATGGCCTTTCTTAGGATCTGGCGGTTTGTCGTGATCCCGATCATGATTGTGTTGGCTTTCGACAGTACCGCACAGGCCGTGTCGCTGGAAAAGTACCCGGCGCTGGTGAAACTCGCCGATCGACTTTCCTCTGAACATGGGTTTGATCGTGGGCAGTTGCTCAACTGGTTCAAAGAAGCCCGGATCAAACCGAAGATTATCGACGCTATGAACCGTCCCGCGGAGAAACTCTCCTGGAATCGCTACCGTGGGCTGTTTGTCAATGAGGCATCGGTGCGTAATGGGATCAGATTCATGAACGCCCATCGATCGGTCCTGAGCCGTGCACAGGCTGAGTTCGGCATTCCGAAAGAAATCATTTGCGCCATCATCGGTATCGAGACCCGCTATGGAACGGTCACGGGCAGCCTGCGGGTGCTGGACAGCCTGACCACGCTGTCAATGGAGTACCCTCGCCGAAGCAAGTTCTTTCTTTCTGAGCTCGAGCACTTTATGGTTCTTGCAGATGAGCACGGCCTGGACCCGCTGGCTGTAAAGGGTTCCTATGCCGGCGCTATGGGTATTCCGCAGTTCATGCCGAGCAGTTACCGGCGTTACGCAATAGATTATGATGACGATGGTCGCAGCGACCTGCTTGGCAGTGTCGATGATGCGGTAGGCAGCGTTGCCAACTATCTCAAAGTTCATCACTGGCGAGTGGGTGACCCAGTAACGAATACTGTTCCTCGTCACCAGGCAACCGGGCTTGAGCAGTTTGTGACCCGCCGTCTTAAAGTCAACACAGCGCTTTCGACGCTGGTAGCAGCAGGCGTTACACCTTCGCCCGGGGTTGATTTGAACTGGGATGTCGGCGTTATGAAATTCGACGATGATGGACGGCCAAGCTATCGCATCGGATATCACAATTTCTTTGTCATCACACGGTACAACCGAAGCCAGAACTACGCGATGTCCGTATTTGAACTGGCCGAAGAGATCAAAGCTGGATCGGGGAATTGAGGGCTCGTTGAACAAAAGCTCCATCCTGGCGTTATCTTTGCTGCTGCTTCTGTCCGGGTGTGGCTATTTCGAGCAAGCCAGGCGGGACGGTGCTTATTTTGAAGATGACGGACCACCGTCGGATATGGGTCCGGATCCCTCCACAATTTCAGACGCTGTTCCTGTAATTGAACCCCTCAGCAGGACGGGGAACAAGCCCTACACGGTTTTTGGCGTCCAATATCGTCCCCTGAAGAGTGCTGATGGCTATCGGGAAAAGGGCACCGCATCCTGGTATGGCCGAAAGTTTCATGGCAGACGGACCTCCAGCGGCGAGGTCTATGACATGTACGCGATGACTGCCGCCCACAAGACTCTCCCCTTGCCGACTTATGTCAAGGTCAGGAATCTCGAGACCGGTGCCGAGATTGTGGTCCGTGTCAATGACCGCGGCCCGTTTCTGGGAGGGCGTTTGATAGATCTTTCCTACATGGCGGCTCGTAAGCTGGGGGTCGTTGCCACTGGAACCGGCCGGGTCGAAGTCATGACCGTGACCCCGCGTACAGCGTCTGTGCCGGTTCAGGAAATTGTCGTTTCGGGCGAGCAGGTCGATTCGGTTTTTCTCCAGGCTGGTAGTTTTCGTTTGCGGGGAAACGCCGAAGCACTGCGCCACCAGTTGGCTGACAACGGTCTGGCCGGCATCACATTGACCAAGACCTGGGTTGGAGACACGTTGTATTATCGAGTCAGAGTGGGCCCTCTGAGCCGAGGGAAAGCAGCCGATCAAGGGCTTGAGCGTATCAGGGCGATCACGGGCGTTGAACCACGAATCGTTGAAGTTCGACATTGAGGTACATCATGGGTAACAGGCGGAGATATCTTTCTTTTATCGTCCAGTTGGTTTTTCTTTTTGTTCCGATTTGTGTATCTGCCTTTGACTCGGATATCTCGGAGAGTGCTCGTTCTTCTATTCCACCGCCAAGAACGGATGCGACGTCCTGGCTTCTGACAGATGTCGGAACCGGCATGATCATCGCGGCCGAGAATGCTGATAAGCGGGTTGAGCCTGCCAGCCTGACCAAGCTGATGACAGCATTTTTGGTCTTCAGAGAGATCGCCCGCGGTAATGTCAAGCTTGAAGAGGAAGTGATAGTCAGTGAAAAAGCCTGGCAGACTGGTGGTTCCCGAATGTTTATTGAACCTGGTGACCGGGTCAGCGTCGAAAACCTGTTGTTGGGACTCATCGTTCAGTCTGGCAACGATTCGGCTGTCGCTTTGGCCGAGCATCTGGCCGGCAGTGAGGCTGGTTTTGCTGATCTGATGAATCAGACCAGTGTCGAGATCGGCCTGAAGAATACCCACTTTGTCAACAGTACCGGTCTGCCGCATCCCGATCACTTCAGCACCGCGCGTGATTTAAGCCGACTGACCCGGGCCATCATTCAGGAACAGCCGGCCCACTATGCCTATTATGCAATCCCAGCATTTACCTGGAACGGAATCACTCAGAAGAATCGCAACCCCCTTTTGGACCGGGATGAAAACGTAGATGGCGTTAAAACCGGCTATACGAAATCAGCTGGGTATTGCCTTATCGGTTCAGCTGACCGAAGTGGAACCCGGTTGATAGCGACAGTGATCGGCGCCAGCAGTGAACGTGATCGTGCGAATCTGGTTTACGCGCTGCTGAAATACGGTTTTGCAGCCTACGAGTCGCATCACCTTTATGGTGACGATACCGTCATCGTCACGGTAAGAATATTCAAGGGCAAGACAGACTCAGCACCCGCCGGCATCAGCCAGGGTATTGATCTGCTGCTGGCCAAAGGCCTCGGGAAAGAACTGGAGGCAAAGGTACAGCTTGTCGAACCGCTAGTGGCGCCAATTGAAAAAGGGCGCGAAGTTGGAACACTGACACTGCAGCTTAAGGGTGAACCCTTACTCTCCCGACCGCTTGTGTCGCTGGAATCGGTACCGTCCGGATCCTGGTTCAGTGGACTGGCAGACTCGGTACGCCTGTGGCTTCGATAAGTCGGCAGGATGCCTGAGAAGTTCGAAGAATCATTGGAACTGCTGGATTTCCCATGTAAATACGAGATCAAGGCCATGGGAAAGTGTGGTGTGGCGTTCGAGGCGCTTGTGTGTGAGGTGGTCAGTCGACATCTCAATGGTGCCGAGATAATCGACGTGGCTACGCGTCAGAGCGCTCGGGGGCGTTATCTGTCTGTCAGTTGCACGATTGAAGCGGCGGATCGCGACCAGCTGGATTCGATCTATCTGGACCTGCACAGCGAAGCCGACGTTCTAGTCACCCTCTGATCTTTGTGGTGCACTGAAAATGGCGATAGCTTCCGTCGACCGGCTCTTTATCAGGGAATTGGGATTGCAGGACTACCGTTCAACGTTTGAGTCCATGCGGTCATTTACGGCGTCACGTAACGAATCGACACCGGACGAGATCTGGTTTCTTCAACATCAGCCGGTCTACACCCGTGGCGTGAGTTGCCGTGACCGGCCCTGGGGTGATGGCAGCAACGTGCTCTTGGTTGACTCCGATCGGGGTGGTCAGATTACCTACCATGGGCCCGGTCAGTTAATCGGTTACCTGATGCTGGACCTGCGGCGGCGCCGACTGGGGATCAGGCAACTGGTTTCTCACATCGAATCTGTGATCGTGGAAGTCCTGTCCGAGTATGCCGTTGCAGGGTCTACTCATCCTGGGGCGCCCGGTGTGTACATAAACGGTGCCAAGATTGCTGCTCTGGGTCTTCGGATTCGCAATGGATGCACCTACCATGGCATCAGCCTGAATGTTGATATGGACCTTGCACCTTTCGACTTTATTGACCCCTGTGGTTACGAATCGCTTCCTGTGACCCAGCTCAGGGACCTTGGTGTGAGCTCAGGTATTCCGGATCTGGAGACAGCGCTGGCCAAGCGGTTTCAAAAGACTCTGGGTTATTCCAGCCTTTCCAGAATACCGTGTGAGCGATCCTCAGTGAGTCAATACTGATCTTCTCTGGGGCAGGGTCCCAGCGGCTCGGCCCTCCCTCGCTCTGGCGCAGGTTTTTGCTGCTTATACTACGCCCTGCCTCAAGGAGCCCGGTAGCAGAACATCCGGTGAGAAAAACAGTTACCGGTCATTTCGCGAATCTGCCCACTGGCGCGCCTGGTCCAGCCGAGCAGGGTTGCCAATGTCCATCCATCTGCCAGGGAAGTGTCCGCCAGATACCAGATTCCTGTCCGCGGCCTCCTTGAGGCAGGTTGCCAGCGGGAATCGACCTTCCGGGGTGTCGTCAAACAGACTGTGACGGTAAATGCCAATGCCAGAAAACGTCAGGCGCCTGGCACCAGCGACGCCATAGTTGAGAACCCTGTTTTCGGCGAGAAAAAAATCACCCGCCGGATTATGTGGCGGGTTGTCTACCAGGATCAGGTGAGCCTTGCTGTCGATCTGATTCGGGAGGTTGCCCGGGCACAGATCTGTCCAGATATCACTGTTCAGGACGATGAAAGGGTCTGAATCGATCAGTGGCAGGGCCTGGCGGATGCCTCCACCGGTCCCCATCGCGCCTTCGGGTTCGCGGGAATAAGCGATCGACAGGCCGTAGCGCTCACCGTTACCGACCTGCGCCTCGATCATCTCGCCCAGGTACGCAAGGTTGATCACGACCCGCCGTATGCCGGCACTCGCCAGCGTCTGGAGCTGGTATTCGATCAGGCAATGCCCGCCGATACGGATCAGCGGTTTGGGTAAGCGATCTGTCAGCGGTCGCAGACGTTCGCCACGACCGGCAGCCAGTATCATCCCGCAGCGGTGGATCGGGGGCATTCGTTTCAGGCTGATTCGAAAAAATGCAATGAACGTTTTGGGCTCACCTTCGTGTTCCCTATAATAACCGACTGTGAAACCCCCCAGATTCCTACCGGAGATCGTTTCCAGATCGTGGACCTTAAAAAGCCAGACCGCGTCGGCCTGGGGAACAAGCTGATGGGAGCCTTGTTCACCCGGTCGTCTTCTAGCATGCTCGCAGGGCGTCGATTGCTGGTACCGATTACGGTTTCACTGTTTCTTTTCTCGTCAACACTGCCGGCTGAGGCACCTGTTTCTTTCGCTGATGAGACGATCTGCCCTGACGATGTCATTGACACACCGCCGCTCATGTTGCCCTATATAGGGCGTGATCCGACCGGCCTGAAGATCGAACTTGAGTCCGATCAGATCGATCTGCCGCGACCCGGGGTACTGTCGCTGTCCGGAAAGTCGTCCGTTATCCAGGGTGCACAGGCGATCTTTGCTGATCGCATCGTGTTCGACAAGGAAGCGCTTTCCCTGAAGTCTGAACGCGCAGTTGTCTATTCTTACCAGGGCGACAAGATCACTGCCAGTTCACTGGAACTCGACCTGGAGACCAGGGTCGGCAGTGCGGAAGAGGTCCGCTTTCAGATCGCAGAGCGGGGCGCAATTCCCAAAACCAGTATCGTTGATCCAACAGGCCATTCTTTTGATGAATCAGGATTTACCTATGCGGTCGCTGGCCAGATTGGTAGCGTTAAGGGCCCTCGTTCGTTTCATCTGCCAAACGTTGTTGCACTGCCGACTGGCGAGTTGATTTCGATTGACTCGGGTCAGAAAGACGAGGGGAAAAGCGCCGAAGAGAAAGACTCTGAACCAGACTTCGAGGTCAAGGCCAGAAGTAGAGGGACAGCGCAAAGAGTCTACTTTGAGGGCCACGATCGTGAGCGACTGGAGGATGTCATCTACTCAAGTTGCGTGGCGGGCGATGACACGGTCCTGATGAAAGCGGGTGAGATCATTCTGGATCATACAACCGGCGTTGGCACAGGAAAGAACTTGAGCGTACGTTTTTTCGATGTTCCGATTCTGTATTTTCCACAGGCCAGTTTTCCTATCAACGATGAGCGCAAATCGGGTCTGCTGTTCCCTGTGTTCGGCTATGGGAAGGACTGGGGATTTAATTTTCGAATCCCTTATTACTGGAACATTGCACCGGAGCAGGACGCGACTTTTGAAGGTCACATGATGGCCAATCGCGGTCTGCAGCTTGCGGGTGAGTACCGTTATATCGGTAAGAGCCGGCACGGTGATCACAATGGTGTGTTGCGTGGCGAGTTCATGCCCGACGACAGCAAATTCGGTGACAGCCGATATGGTTGGAGCTACGAGCACCGATTGAATACCCGCCGCTGGGAGACTGACTTCAACCTGGATATTGACCTCGGGTATGTCTCCGACACGGCGTATCTGGACGATCTTGCAGATGACCTTCAAGTCAGCAGCGCGGCGCATATCCCCCAGATCATCGATCTAGCAATTGATCCGTATGACATTTTTCTGGAAGACGAGAATCTGGCTGTGAATGTGGACGCGTCCGCCTATCAGAGCCTGGATACGGCACTTCAGATTGAACAAGAACCGTATGCCAGGTTGCCCGGCATCACGATCAACTGGAGTAAGGATTTTGATCTAACCCTGGACGATTCGGGTGCCGGCTACCAGCGCGATGACAGCACTGAGTTCACAGTTCGACCTGAAGTAGATTCAGAACTGGTAAATTTTCAGCATTCTGCCGATGGCATGACAAAAGGTTTGCGACTGGACATTCAGCCATCCTTGGCGCTGCCTATGGAACGGGTATATGGTGCCATCACCCCTAAATTGACCTGGGCCTATACGGCCTACAGTGTCAGCGATCAGCCGCAGGGCGATCCGTCCAGCCCTATGCGGAATATTTTTCTTTTTGAGGTGGCTTCGGAATTGTTTCTCGAAAGAGATGTCGTTTGGCGATCTACCGAGCATGTTCAGACTCTTGTTCCCCGGCTGTCGTATCACTACGTGCCGTTTGAGGACCAGAGCGACCTGCCTGTATTTGATAGCGGTTCGGTTGGGTTCGGAAACATTGCCGATGCCTACCTGAGTGACGGTTTCTGGGGGTCAGACAGGATCCAGGATTTTCAGGGGTTCACGCTGGGGCTGGAGAGCGAAACCTATGGAACAGAGTCAGGTGATCGGCTGATGAAATGGACACTGGCCCAGCAGATCTACTTGGCCGATCGGGAGGTCACCCTGGATCCTGCTGACGAACCGCAGACCAGCGATTATTCGGCGCTGCTCGGGGAGATCGATTTCAATTTCAGCAAACAGTGGAGTGCAGGGGGGTTTGCCAGTTGGGATTGGGATGCCATCGAGCTCAACCAGTGGCGCTTTTCTTCCAGCTTCAGTCCGGATTATCGTCGTGAGCTGAATCTTGCCTACCAGAGCGAGGGTGACAACACGAGCAACGTTGAATTGGGTCTGAGCTGGCCGCTGGCTCCGCGCTGGCAACTGGGTGCGGCCGGGTTGTTGGGTCAGGGCGATGACGATGGACAATATACCCGCGTGAGTCTGGGATATGACGCCTGTTGTTGGGCTCTCCGTGTGCAGCTTGAAGATCGCCCTCGTAGAGATGACGAACAGAATGGCGAGTCCGAGGGTGGCACTCACGTTATGGTTACTCTGAAGCTGAAAGGGCTGGGCAAGATCTCCTCTGGCGAATTGATGGGCCTGAGTCAGGGGTTCACTACTGCAGCGCCGTCGCTTTGAGTTGTGTTTCAGTCCTGATTCACCATCACCTGATGATGCCCAGCGTTCCTGAAATGGATCGTGAAGCGAGGTTTTGTGTTCCTGAGAATTGCCTGGCAATCGCAAGGCGGGTGATCTGCACTGTGCCGGTAATTCTATGGCGCGCGCGCGCTGTAGTTGTTGCTGCCCTGCTCGTGTTTGTCACGACGATTGCCCAAGGTGAAAGCATTGATCGGGTTGTTGCTGTGGTCAACCAGGGCGTGATCACGGAATCTGAACTTCAGCGTGAAGTACAGCGCGCACAGCTGGAAATTCGTGCCAGTGATCAGAAGGGCCCCAGCCAAACTGACCTGAGGCGGAACCTGCTGGAGAGCATGATCCGGGATCGTATACAACTCCAGCTGGCAGGGCATCGCAACATTCGAGTGAACGACAACCTGGTCAACAGTGCAATCTCTGATATCGCCGAAAAAAATCGACTGTCACTTGAGCAACTGCGTGACGAAGTTGAGCGCGGTGGCATGGCCTACCAAGACTATTTTGAGGATCTTCGAGAGCAACTGACGATCCGGCGACTGATCGACGTTGAAGTCGTTCAGAAAGTCAGCGTCTCCGAGCAGGAAATAGACCAGTATCTGGCGCTTAACCCCGATTCATGGGCTCCTGGGGAGCTTGAGCTGGAACTCAGCCATCTACTTTTGTCGGTTTCCGGCAGTGCGTCTGACCAGGAGATCGATTCTCAACACGCCCGTGCGGTGGACATCAGAGGCGAGATACTGGCCGGGCTCAGCTTCAGTGAAGCTGCAACCCAGTATTCCGACAGCCCCGACGCCGAGCGCGGCGGAAACCTCGGATGGCGGAAGAAAAGCGAGTTGCCGAGTCTTTTCGTCCAAGCCGTGAAAGGGCTTCTGCCCGGGCAGTTGTCAGAAGTCAGTCGCAGCCCTAATGGGTTCCATATCATCCAGCTGATGGCCAGGCGTGGTGGTGAAGAGATGCTGGTAGAGCAGATTCGTGTGCGTCACATCCTGCTGGTTCCCAGTGTGGTTGCGGATGAATCTCAGATCAGAAAGCGGCTGGAGCGTGTGCGACAGCGTATAGAAGTCGGGGAGCAGTTCTCCGAGATGGCACGACTGCACTCCGAGGATCGTCACAGCCGTGCCAAAGGCGGTGACCTGGGCTGGCTGAATCCCGGTGACGCAACGCCGGAATTCGAAAAAGTTCTCCAGAAGCTAGATGTTGGTCAACTCAGTGATGTCTTTCAGACGCGGTCTGGCTTCCACCTGGCAAAGCTTGTAGATCGACGAACCAGAAACCTGAGTGAGCAGATGCGCCGCAGCGATGCCAGGTTCCGAGTTCGCGCCAAGAAGATTCAGGAAAACTATAATCAATGGATCCGCGAGTTGAGAGACCTCGCCTTTGTGGAGATCCGGGTACCGCTGGATGAACTCTGAAGAACAGAGCCACATCACGGACCCGGATTCCGCCTGCCTGAAAAACACTTTCGGTGTTCTGATTATCGGTTGGAGGTGAACTCCGAATAGGCCTCCAGGCCACACTCGCTCACCTCCACATCACGATACTCTTCTTCTTCGCTGACTCGTAAACCCACGGTCGCCCTGAGAAACTCCAGAGCAGACCCCAGGTAATCAGCACGAACCCAAAGATCACAGCGATACCGATTATTTGTGGGTCTACCTGCACTACCAGGTCCGGTTGAGCGAGTAGGTAACAAAAGGCCAGAAAAGAGGGCGCCCCAAAAGGGACGCCCATACAACACGGCACGGTCCAGACCGCGGGGGTAACGCACTTTCCAGCGACAGTGAACCCCGGGTGGTCTCCAACTTTACCCGGCCAAACGTATGCTGTGACTCCTGCCGGGGGATGTAGTCGCTGGGCCGGCAATGCCATTTTTCTTAGGCGCCTAGGTTGTAACCGCGCTCATCGTGTAGGGCAACATCGAGACCTTCTGCTTCTTCCTCTTCATTGACTCGCAGTCCCATTACGCTATCGATAATCTTGAGCAGGATGAAGCTCACCACGCCGGTATAGATGATGGTGGCGATGATGCCGATAGCCTGTGTTTGGACTTGACCACCGATGCTGTTGATGCCATCGCCAAAACCCGCGCCGCCCAGGGCCTGGGCTGCAAATACTCCGGTCAGCAGTGCACCGATAATGCCGCCAACCGCATGAACCCCGAACACATCAAGCGAGTCGTCATATCCGATCCTGCGTTTAAGGGTAGTTGCTGCGAGAAAGCACCCGACCCCGGCTGCAATGCCGATCGCTAGTGCCCCCATCGGGCCGACTGAACCCGATGCTGGCGTGATCGCAACCAGTCCACCGACAGCGCCAGAAGCAATGCCAAGTACGCTGGGTTTACCGTGTGAGAGCCACTCACTGAACATCCAGCCGAGCGCAGCAGCAGCGGTTGCGATCTGGGTGACAGCCATCGCCATGCCGGCGGTACCGTCCGCCGCCAGTTCGCTGCCCGCATTGAAACCAAACCAGCCAACCCACAACATGGCTGCACCAATCAAGGTGTAGCCAAGATTATGCGGCGGCATCGGCGAGGATGGATATCCTCTGCGTTTGCCAAGGACTAGAGCCGCGACCAATCCCGCGATGCCCGCATTGATATGGACCACGGTACCTCCGGCAAAGTCCAGTATTCCCAGACCACCAAGCCATCCGCCATCACCCCAGACCCAGTGTGTAATAGGAGCGTAAACGAGGGTCAGCCAAAGCCCCATGAAACAGAGCATGGCGGAGAACTTCATGCGCTCAGCGAACGCACCGACGATCAACGCCGGGGTAATGATGGCAAAGGTCATCTGAAAGGTCATGAAGACGGTCTCCGGGATCGACCCGCTGAGAGCATCTACCGTGACCCCACGCAGAAACAGCTTGTCTAGTCCACCCCAGTACGCGCCTTCGCCGCCAAAGGCGATGGAATATCCGTACAGCGCCCAAAGAATGGTCATAAGAGCGGTAATGGCAAAACACTGCATCAGCACGGACAGGACGTTCTTGGCGCGAACCATTCCCGCATAAAACAGTGCTAGGCCGGGGATGGTCATAAATAATACCAGCGCGGTTGCAGTGAGCATCCACGCGGTATCACCAGCGCTGAGCCCGCCCTCGTCGGCGGTTGCTTGGGTGACGTTTAACAACAGACCTAGCATAACTGTCAACCGGGCCATGTTCGGTGTAAGAAAAAATTTCATATGATGTTCTCCTGGCGGTCGTTTCCGGTTAAAGGGCGTCGCTACCGGTCTCGCCTGTGCGAATCCGGATTACCTGCTCAATATCGTAGACAAAGATTTTGCCGTCGCCGATCTTGCCCGTCTGTGCCGAGCTGGAAATTGACTCGACGACCTGATCGAGCAGGTCGGCCGCAACCGCGACCTCAAGTTTGATCTTTGGCAGGAAATCAACAGCATATTCGGCACCGCGGTAGAGTTCGGTGTGGCCTTTCTGCCTGCCGAATCCTTTGACCTCGGTAACAGTCATACCTTTGATCCCAATCTGTGAAAGCGCATCCCGGACATCGTCCAGTCGGAAAGGCTTGATAATCGCCATAATCAGTTTCATCAACAGTCTCCTTCTGCTAGTCGTGAAGTTGATTCACCAGTCTGCCTGTGTGTGTCAGACTGATACCGAATAGTTAAGCAATTGGCGTGCCAGGCGATGTGCCTGCTAAAACGGGTACAACACGCTGGATTCACCAGTTGAAGGACGGCTTTGCTGACCTATGTTGGGGCACAAGAAAGAGCCACGCACTGGCTTGGTGCAAGGGGGAAAATAGGTGAATTTGCTACAATCGCCTGACCGGCATTGTGTCGGTCTGGTCAAGCCCCTTCTGAACGGAGTGTCGTGGTTAATGTCATTACGCAGACTCGCCGAAACCATCGCCGATGCGCTACCGAGTGATATCGCCAGGGACGTGCGCAACAATTCTCGGGTAGTTGTCCAGTCGGCACTGGAAAAAATGGACCTGGTCAGTCGTGAGGAACTGGATATCCAGGAGAAGGTGCTGCAACGCACTCGCCAGAAGCTTGAGGCACTGGAGGCCCGAGTGGCCGAATTGGAAGAGGCGTTAAGAACCCAGTCGACGTGAGCCGGTATTCGGGTAGGGTCTTACTGCTGAATTCTGAGTTGTTGCCGGCGAGGCTGCTGGGCTGACCCGAGGTCAATCACTGTATCTGCCGATAGGTTTCCATCGCTGTCGAGTTGATTTCTAAGTATATGTGTAAGGGCCATATTGCTCCCAGCCTGTTCTATGAATTGCTCAAGACCCTTTTGCTCATGGTCTATCGCCTTCTTCAACCAGACTGGTTCTTACAACGACATCAGTTTCGTCATACCCCTGCTCTTTTATGAGCAGAGATGCTCACGAACTCGGAAAAATATAAGCCATGGTAACCAACACAGCTGCCCAGCCCGCAAGAGCCAGCACAAAACCCAAGAAAGGACTCATGATGCTTCCTCAAAAGTCGTTATTAAGAACCGCCCATCAAGATTCAATGAACCTCTAATACTACGCCTTCCTTGCACTGACTGCCACAGAGGCACTGTTTCAAGGTTATTCTGGCTGATCATTCGGATACCTAAACGCCCCAATGAGTTTTGAGTGTGATCCCCATCACATGACCTCGCCCATAGAGGTATCTCGGGTGTTCCCCGTCACATACAGCCTGTCTGTTCATCTTCAAAATGGCACTTACTGGAATTAATCAGATCAACTTTTAACAGGAGACAGGAAATGAACAAGCAAGATAAAGAGATAAAAGCCGAAGAGATGGAAGCTATCTCAGGTGGGCCGCACTATACGGATTTCAGTGGAAGCAAGTTCTCAAGTCGGAATTCCCTTGGCTTACACAACAATGGTGCATTTCGAGGATCTGCTCCTACTGATCCCCGTGGCGTTGTCTTGCGGTTGGGTCCGGGGGCAACATTCGAAGACTAACCGAAACAAATCCTCCTCCGTAATTGACCCCGCTTTGGCGGGGTTTTCTTTTGATGCAAAAGGCAATCGGGCGTGCAAGAATTTCGATTGCCAGTGCATAACACCGAGTTGCTCAGAACGAGTGTGAGTGCGTGCGGCCTACGTTAAATCAAAGCCTAATAAGCCGCAAGGAAACGATACTACATCTGCATTTTCAGGCAACTGGGAATTCCTTGAGCCTGTCAAAGACAGGCAGGAATCAGATGGTCTGAGTCAAGTTTTTTGAACCTGGCACTGGTCCGGGCGAGCATCGCTGTGCCTAATCAGAAACACCTG
>MPLX02231561.1_pt1 | contig 28809 bp, 28 predicted proteins | sample 1617341 | NCBI WGS metagenome assembly MPLX02 (sample SAMN05944804, study PRJNA350692) | marine metagenome | biome: marine; feature: ODZ; material: water; isolation source: 120 m water sample filtered on 0.2 um supor filter | place: Pacific Ocean | collected 2012-04-08 | depth 120m m | reverse complement strand
ATTGGCGGTACTGACCTTTGCTTTGCGAACGGTTACCGTTAATAATGCTTATATTTATGGCACGAAAGGTTATATTAAAATACCGGATCTGTTTGCCGTGCCCAATAAAGCCACCCTACACGTGGATGGACAAAACATAATTGATTTTGAAGAACCCATCCTGGGGAATGGATTACATTATCAGGTAAAAGAAGTCAATCGCTGTTTGAGGGAAGGTTTATTGGAAAGTCCTCGGATGCGACTGGAGGAATCACTGCAAATCATGGAGACCATGGATACAATTCGTGCGCCCTGGGATTTGAAATACCCAAACGATTCAAATTGTATATTATAAAATGATGACAATAGGTCAATATCTTTATCCTGAATAACTAACTCTTCTTCCAATATAAATAAGCTGGAATCCCCAGTAATGTAAGTCCAATCTCCATTAAGGATTGTTGCGGTGATTCGAAAAAAGTGTTTATCATCTTTGGAGCCCCTTGACCTGTGCCGTAATTTTCCCGTCTATATAATTGAGATATACATTTTATTATGAGCAAAGGATTACCAAACAGAGATACAGATTTTTCCGCATGGTACAATCAAGTTGTAAAGCGGGCAGACTTGGCTGATCATGGTCCTGTGAAGGGAACCATGGTTATTAAACCTTATGGCTTTCAACTCTGGGATAATATCAAAGAATCATTCGATAAAATGATTAAAGCCACGGGTCATGTGAATGCATATTTCCCCATCTTTATTCCAAAATCATTTTTGGCAAAGGAAGCACAACACGTGGAAGGATTTGCTAAGGAATGTGCGATAGTAACCCATACACGTCTCAAAGCTGACGATGAGAAGGGCATTATAGTGGATCCAGATTCTAAGTTGGAAGAAGAGATTATTGTTCGTCCCACATCCGAAACAGTAATCTGGTCCATGTATAAGAAATGGATTCAATCCTACCGAGATCTTCCTATATTGATTAATCAATGGGCCAATGTGGTTCGGTGGGAGATGCGGACGCGGTTATTTCTTCGGACATCAGAATTTTTATGGCAGGAAGGGCATACAGCACACGCTACACCAGAAGAAGCTCAAAAAGAAACTCTGGATATCCTAGAACTCTACCGCCAATTGGCTGAGGATTATTTAGCTATACCAGTACTCACAGGGCTGAAAACGGAATCGGAGAAATTTGCCGGCGCGGATAAAACATATTGTATTGAAGCCATGATGGGAGATAAGCGGGCGCTGCAAGCCGGCACATCCCATAACCTTGGCCAGAATTTTGCAAAGGCCTTTGATGTTACCTTTCAAACCAAAGAAAATAAAGAAGAGTTAGTCTGGGCTACCAGTTGGGGCGTTAGCACACGGCTTGTGGGTGCTGTTATCTTGACACATGGTGATGAAAAAGGCCTCCGCCTACCGCCACAAATTGCACCAATCCAGGTTGTTATTATTCCTATATTTCGTAATGAAGAACAGGAAAAAATGGTGAAAGATTATCTCGCACCAATTGTTGAATTATTAGAAAGTGCCGGCGTTAGAGTTCACCAGGATTGGACAGATAATTCCCCGGGGTTCAAATTCAACGAATGGGAAATGAAAGGTGTTCCACTTCGGCTAGAAGTAGGTCCGAGAGACGTAGAGAATGGGAATATGGTTGTGGCTCGGCGGGATACAGGAGATAAATCATTTTTATCCAAAGATGAAGCTGTAGCTCAAATTCCCGATTTATTAAAGGAAATACAGAAAGGACTTTTCCAGCAAGCATTAACATTTCAGCAAGAGAATACACATAAAGTTTCGACCTATGATGAGTTGAAAAAAGTCATTAAAGAAGGAGGGTTTGTTCGCTGTGGCTGGGATGGGACCGATGAAACGGAAGCAAGGGTGAAAGAAGATATTAAAGCCACAATTCGTTGTATTCCAACGTCAGAAAATCCCGAAGGATTAACCTGTGTTTATTCCGGAAAACCTGCGAAGCACGAGGTGATTTACGCAAAAGCATATTAAGGTGAATCTTTTAATTGAGAAGTACTAACTACCGGAATAATTGCGGTTTATTCTAAAAAAATTATACAGTTATAATCTTGGTTAGATTAAGAAATATAAACCCAGTGATTCAACATTTATGATTGTCCACACACCTGCCATAGTATTAAAATCTTTTCCTTATGGTGATACATCTATTATTGCTCGTTGCTTTTCTGAATATCAAGGGAAGATAAGCCTTATCATTAAAGGTGCCCGTTCTAGGAAATCCCCCAAGTCTGCACAATTTCAACCATTGAGTTATGTGGATATAATTTACTATAATAAGCCCAATCGGGAACTGCAGGTGTTATCAAAGGTCAACTTTCGGGAATCATGGCCAAAAATATTAAACAACCTTCGTTCCATAACATTATCAGTGGCTCTATTAGAAATAACAGAAAAAACGTTATTGGATGAAGATCCACATCCTGGTTTATTTAAAGCGCTGGTAGCTACCTTACGAGCATTCAATGAATCCAAAGCTGACCCCAATATATTATTCTGGTTTTACGAGTGCGCGCTTTTGACACACCTTGGATTCCAGCCTAATTTAGATAATCGGGAATTTCCCGGACTTACGTTAAATGATCCCAATGCTGGCCCAAATAGTGGATTAATTCTTGCTAGTTTACTGGCTGAAGATATTGAAAATCTCCCCACAGACGAAGTGACATCTACAGATCGAAAGATTATTGGCGATTATTTATGGACATCCCTTCGGTACCATTTTGATGGTCTTTCCAAAATCAAATCCATGGAAGTAGCAAAAAAGATTCTAGCAGATTAGACTATGGTGACTGGCATTTTAACACAGGAAAATCATGCATCTTTCATATTGGATGAAAGCGGTGACCGCCATTTTGAAGATAGAATTATATGGAATGGATACCTTGCACATTGGTCCGGAGAAAAGGTGCATGCACGAGAATTAAAGCAACATGATTATGAAAATAACGAACCCATAATCATTATTTGGCCGGTTGAGTCAACTTCAACCGAACCCTTTGTGGACCTATATTATAACGAGCGTCTCACAAAATATTTTGTATCTTATTTGGGGCATACGGCGGTCAATGTGAATGGGTCTATTTTCAATTTTTCACATTTAATGAATGAAAATGAAATAATGGAAAAAGAAGAATATTTTTATCGTCCGGCTTTAGGAGAATTTGCACCATCACCCAATAATGGTTTGTTCGAAATTTTGGAAGATGGTCGTGTGTTTTATGATAAATTCGGCCGAAACTTTATGCGGACCATTCATCGAATTCGTATATTTGGATTAGATACAGAAAAAATGATGGCCGCCTTAACACAGAGTTTGGATATCATTCTGAATACTCCCCCAAATCCAAAAGAACCTGAGAAATACAAAGATTTTAGTATAGTATCTAATAATTGTGCCACTATAATTCGAGATGTATTTAACCAATGTGGATTTCCCCAAATTAAAGGACGTTTTCCCAGAGATTTGTTTGTTAATACAACTTATCATTTATTTTGCCATCCAGAATTGGATGTACAATATGCAAAATTACCTCAGCTTTTTGTGCCGGAAGCTCCAATGAGCATGGTGTCTCCGTTATTAAATTTTTGGAACTATTTTCGAAAAAATGAATTACGTATATTTGAAAGTTCATGAGATTTCAATTTCAATCAGACCCTGGCCAGTTTTCGTATAAACCCGCGCTTTTCACCGATGCCATTAAAATATTGGTTTCTGTTAATTTTGGGATCTTTTTACTTCAAACCATCGCCAGAACAGAAGGAATGTTCTTTCCACTATTTGGTCTTGTACCAAAACTGGTTTGGTCAGAATTTATGCTTTGGCAACCCTTCACATATTTATTTTTCCATGGAGGTATTTGGCATGTACTGATAAATATGTTTGTCCTATGGATGTTCGGCAGTGAATTGGAACGACTTTGGGGCAAAGAACATTTCCTGAAATTTTATTTCGTCACCGGTGTTGGTGCCGGACTTGTTACCATGATTTTTGGACTCAACTCCATGACCCCCATTGTGGGTGCAAGCGGAGCCGTATATGGTGTCCTTCTAGCCTATGGGCTTACCTATCCAAATCGCACAGTTTATCTTTACGGCATTATTCCAATCAAATCACTTTGGTTTGTAATCGGGATAGGCGTTATAGCATTTATGTCATCTTTTGATAATGTATCACAGATCAGCCATCTTACCCATCTCTCGGGCATGGTAATTGGATATTTAATGCTGAAGCGTCCTGTACGATTTAACGATCTTTGGTTTACTATTCGCAAGAGAACTTTGGAATACAAAATTAAACATGAAGAAAAGAAAGTAACCCAACACCAAGCAATTGAACGGGAAATTGACCATATCTTAGACAAGATTAATCGCGAAGGATTTGATAGTCTAACCGAGGAAGAACACGATAGATTGTATAAAGGGAGCCAATCCCTTTCCCGAACTAAGAAAAAAGATTGATTCACTTCATGGGTAAAGTCTTAACTTTACCGAGAAACAATTAATCTTAAATTAATAAAATATGGATAGTAATAAAGGCACAACAGATCTTGGGACCTTGATTGGTTTATTCGCAGGCATCACTATTATTGTCATTGGCATTTTGCAAAGCGGCGGGAAACTATTTTGGTTCTTTAGTTTCAACTCCATTCTTATTGTAGTGGGTGGCACACTTGCTGCAACCATGGTGAATCTGCCTTTGAAAGCGGTTAGGAATATATTCAATATCCTAAAAAATGTCTTTAAAGGAGAAGACTACGATTATGTAGGCATCATTAACGAGATCGTAGAAAAAGCACAAAAAGCACGGAAGGATGGATTATTATCTCTTGAAGCTGATCTGCCAAATATGCGAGAAGGTTTTTTTAAAAATGGCATTGAATTGGCAATCAATGAGAGAGATTCATCCCGGCTTCGAACCTTTCTAAATCTTGAAATGAATAATATCACCAGTCGGCATATTGCCGGTCAGGAATTATTTTTATATATGGGCTCTTATGCACCAGCATTTGGAATGTTGGGAACCGTTTTGGGCCTAATTATTATGATGAATAATTTTGCTGGTGGAGATGTCAATTCAGACATGGCATCATACGATATTGCAGATCGATTTGCAGAACTTCTATCTGGAATGGGCCTTGCACTCATAACCACGTTCTATGGTGTATTTTTTGCGAATATGATCTTTCTGCCAATTGGTGGAAAATTGAAGCGTCGTTCTGAAAATGAAATGATGTTAAAAAGTATTGTTGTTGAGGGTATAATTAGCATTCATGCGAGGGAGCACCCTATTTTGATTAAGGAAAAACTCATGACCTTTGTGCCATCTTTTGTGCGCTCACAACCGAAGGAAATTATCAAGGAGGATAAAATGAAATCTTCCTTGTCAGCTCTCAAAGAAAAGATGGAAGACCGAAAAGAAAAAAGTAGCGATAATCAATAATTAGATGTCGCATCTTCGTCATCCCCCCACCATGGATGAACGTAAAGCCAAGGCAACTGCCTGGGCGCTAACGTTCGCAGACATGGTCACCCTGCTCCTGACATTTTTTGTATTGTTGCTAGTTATCCTAAATGATGCTGAAAAGCATATTGATTCAGCCATCAATAAATTACTAGATGCAACTTATGAGGAAATGAATCAGGATTTGAGCTCTGATAATGTATCTGTTGAAAGAGTTACAAAAGGGATTAAAATCACAATTCGTGGTAATTTATTTAAATCGGCATCATCAGAAATGGATCCAAAATATTATCCTGTGATTCATCAAATAGGGAAGATTATTAGGGCATCGGGGGTGATTAATATCTTTGAAGATGAAAAACATACCAATTTACTAGCTATGATCAATGAAAGTGGATCCCAATTAAATGTAGAGGTTCGTTGTGAGGGACACACAGATGATGAAAAATTACCACCCAATGCTAATTATCCAAGTAATTGGGAGTTATCTGCTGCTAGATCGCTTAATCTTGTCAGGCTTATCAATAAATATACAGCCATGCCGGAGAAATATTTTTCTGCTATGGGATATGGGGAATTTCGACCGATTATTGATGTGAATTCAATTTCAAATCATGCCGAAAAAAATAAAGCACGGGCAATTAATCGTCGGGTTGAAATTTATCTAGATGCCTTTTTGAAACAAAAGGTACAAGCTGAAATAGAAATCAATATTTAGTTCTTATTTAGATTCTTTTTTAGGGATGACCTTAAAAACCTTTTCCCCAGTCTTGGCCATCTTGAATCGTTCCCGAGCCAACTTTTCAATATAGTCTAAATCATTTTCAAGGCGGTTTTTTTCAGCGATTAATTTTTCCCTGTTCTCCCGAAGTTGAGTAATATGTATTTGGACTTGTTTTCTTTCTCGTTTGAGTTTGTAAAGTTGGAAGAGCCCATGGTCGCCAAAAATGAAAATGATCAAAAGTGTAACACCAATCAGAAATAAAACACCTCGAACAAACTGACGCTGTGTTTCGGCCACTTGCTGACGTGCGGCTCTGGGACGGGAACGGTGTGCCATTTTTTCATATTTGGTCATTTTGATTTACCAAGAACTCCAATATTTGCCAATGTTGCATCAGAGCCCAATTCTTCTTCAATTCTTAATAACTGATTGTATTTACAGATTCGGTCTGTCCGAGAAGCAGATCCGGTTTTGATCTGTCCCATGCCCATGGCTACAGAAAGATCCGCAATGGTGGTATCTTCTGTTTCGCCGGAACGGTGAGAAATCACGGCACCAAAACCTGCATTTCTAGCCATTTCCACTGCTTGAATAGTTTCCGTCACTGTGCCAATCTGGTTTAATTTAATGAGAATTGAATTCATACTGTTTTCATCAATGGCTCGCTGCAACCTTGTTATATTTGTTACTGTCAGGTCATCACCCACGATTTGGATCGTAGAACCCAATTCTGCAGTCATATGATTCCATCCATCCCAATCATCTTCATGTAATCCGTCTTCAATAGAAACAATCGGATATTTTTTTATAAGGGAACCAAGGTAATCCACCATTTCATTGGAGGATAGAGAACGTCCTTCTGAATCCAGATTATATTTTCCATTATCATAAATTTCACTAGCGGCAACATCCAATGCGAGGTAAATATCCTGTCCCGCCTTATATCCCGCTTTTTCAATGGCTTCTAAGATTACCTCTACCGCTTCCTCGTTGGATGAAAGATTAGGCGCAAACCCACCCTCATCGCCTACAGCGGTATTCATGCCTTTTGATTTTAAAACAGACTTAAGATGATGAAATATTTCCGTTCCCATTCTTAGCGCTTCAGAAAATGTAGTAGCGCCAAACGGGAAAACCATGAATTCCTGAATATCCACTGTGTTATCTGCATGGCTACCCCCGTTGATAATATTCATCATGGGCACTGGAAGGGTCTTGGCAAAATCACCGCCTAAATATTGGTAAAGTGGTTTTCCTGTTGCTTTTGCTCCCGTATGGGCAGCCGCCATAGATACACCCAAAAGCGCATTAGCCCCCAAATTTGATTTATTATGCGTATCGTCCAGATTGATCATTAGTTGGTCGATCTCAACCTGTTTCGTCACATCCATCCCTTTGAGCGCATCGGCGATAGTTGTATTAATATGATTAACGGCCGACAGAACACCTTTCCCTAAAAACCGAGTGTTATCTTTATCTCGGAGTTCTATGGCTTCATGGTCGCCTGTGGAGGCTCCGGATGGTACCGCTGCCCGACCCATGGTCCCATTTTTTAAAATAATATCAACTTCAACAGTGGGATTTCCCCTAGAATCCAGTATTTCCCTAGCATGTATTTTTTCAATAGCAGAATTCAACAATAACTCCTGTAAATTAGGTAACCAAATTAGAATTGACGGCAAACACCATTCAATAGATATAACTCAATTTTATTCGCACGGAACAACCCGCAAAGTTATCCATTAAACTGGTTCAATGTTTACACTGCATCAATATATTAATCAAAATGAATCCCCTTGGGATAAATTTGTTTTATCAAGTAACAATGGGACGCTATTTCATTTGCGAAAGTTCCTAAACTATCATCCTAAAGATCGTTTTCAGGATCATAGCATTTTGATTGAAAAGAAGCAAAACTTGTTTTCAGTGCTTCCCGCTGCAGAACTAATTGTGGATAGTAAAAGAATTTTGGTCTCTCATCCTGGTTCGACTGTTGGATCATTTGTTGTTCCAGAAAATCTTTCTATTGCAGATGCCATGTCTATGTCAGAAGCATTGGTTACTTATGTAAAAGAAAATAATTTTTCTGGGATCCGCATTACTTTACCTCCAACGCTTTACCAGCGACGACTATCCAATTACATGGATTTTTCATTTTTCAAACAAGGATTCACTTATTCAAAAAGAGAGGTGACAAGTATTCTTTTTCTTGAGGACAGCCTGGATAAGAATCTTGCAAAATTCAAATCTTCCCATCTCCGTGCTGTACGAAATGCCCAAGAAAAGGGTGTTAATGTGCGCCAGTCTAATGATTTTGATTCATTCTATCATATTTTGGAACAAAACCTGAAGATTCGTCACGGTGTATCCCCCACTCATACATTGGCAGAATTGAAGAATATCCATGCCCTGTTTCCAGACAGGGTAAATCTATTTGCTGCTTTTGTAAAGGATGTGATGGTGGCTGGCGTGGTGAATTTTGTTGTGAATGATCATGTTGTGCTTGCATTTTATATCAGCCACGATGAAGCTTACCAAGAATTCCGTGCAGTAAACCTTTTATTCTATTCCATTTTTGATTGGGCGATTCAGCAGGGATTTAGAATATACGATTTTGGTACATTCACTGTGAATGAAGAACCCAATATGGGCTTGGGACGTTTCAAAGAAAATTTTGGTGCCAGTGGCATTTTTCGGGACACCATAGAATTAACACTGAGCTAATCTTGTGTCAATAAAATCTCTTGGGAAACAGTCTCTGGTTTATGGTATCGGACACATTTTAGCTCGCTTGGTGACATTTCTTTTACTGCCCCTTTATACAAATGTATTTACAGCGAGTGAATATGGCGTTGTAGCTCTCTTTTATACATTCCTTTCCTTTATGAATGTAATAATGCGGTATGGCCTTGGTGCAGCATTCTTGAAGTTTTATGTCCCCGCAAGTGATAACGAAAGAAACGCCATTTTCACTAATGTTATTGCATCACTTTTCTTAACGGGCATTCCCTTCTTTTTGGTGTGGCATGGATTTCGTAATCTGATCTCACCAATTATTCTTGGCATTAATGAACCATCTTTCATCTCCATAATGGGGGTTATTATTGTTTTAGATACAATTTGGTCAATACCTCTTTTGGGATTCAGAGCAGAAAACCGCCCGATTTTATTTATCATTTTCAGTTTGCTTAATGTGGGCATTACAATTGGATTGAATTTGTTCCTTATTTTAAAATTGCATATGGGCATTCGTGCAATATTTCTGAGTAACCTTTCTGCGTCCCTTTGTGTTTTTTTATTAAGCCTTCCTTTTATTTATCAGCGATTTGAATTTGCATTACTTGATAAAACTCGATGGAAATCTATTATAACATTTGCTCTTCCATTTTTACCCGCAGGATTATTTTCAATGGCTATGGAGGTTGCTGATCGCTATATCCTTAAATATTTAACTGACCTTTCTACAGTAGGTATCTACAATGCTGGATATAAAATTGGGATGTTAATGATGCTTGCTGTCACAGCCTTTAATTTTGGATGGCAACCATTTTTCCTCGAAAAGGGAAAGGGAGTCAATCAGGAAAAATTATTTGGCAAGGTAACAACATTGGTTTTGGCTGGACTTGGTTTTATTTGGCTCATACTCACGTTGTGGGCTGATGATTTTATCCAAATGAAGATAATGGGATATTCTTTTTTTGGTGAGGAATTTCAGAGATCAATTCCGATTGTCCCTTGGATAGCATTGGGATATTTATTTTATGGATTTTATGTTTTACAGACACCCGGAATATTTCTTAAAAACCGGCCTGGAATAGCGGCTTGGACACGGTTACTAGGTGCAACTTCCAATATTATATTTTGCTTTATTTTTATTCCACTTTATGGCGCTATTGGCGCAGCCATGGCAACGTGTCTTGCATTCTTTCTAATGTTGGTAATGATGTATTGGTGGAATACATCATTATATCCTATCCGATTGGAATGGAGAAAAATAGGTTTCATCACAATTATTCTTATAAGTGGTTTTTTTATATCAAGAGCTTCCGCCGACAATTTATTCATCAATATTTTGATTACTGGACTTTACCCCGTTGGTTTGATTGGATTGGGTATAATTAAAATGGATTCTCTCAAAAGTCGGGTGGCGGATTGAGAATGAAACAATTGAAACCAAATTTTTTTATTATTGGTGCACCAAAATGCGGAACAACATCCTTATCTGTTTATTTATCCGAACATCGGGAAATAGTCATGTCTCACCCAAAAGAGCCTCATTACTTTAGTACAGATATTGAAAATGGCCGGATGACGGATCATTCAAAATACCTGGCATGTTTTGTCCAAGATAAAACCCCTATTGCTGTTGGTGATGCTTCGACGCTTTACCTCTATTCCAAAAATGCAATTCAAAACATTTTGGAGTTTAATCCTAATGCGAAATTTATTGTAATGCTGAGAAAACCCATAGATATTGTATTATCATTTCATCAAGTTGCATTGAATTATTTTGGCGAAACAGAAACAAATTTAGAAACGGCTTGGGATCTACAAATTGATAGGCAAAATGGAAAAAAAATACCTAAAGGATGCCCTGATCCCCAATTATTGTTATATGGTAAAATTGCGAAATTGGGTGCACAGGTTAAAAGATTGACTGATCAGGTAAAACCAGATCAAATTAAATTTATTTATTTTGACGAATTTGTAAATAAAACTGATAAAATATATTGCTCAGTTTTAGAATTTTTAAAAGTAAATACAAATCATATCCCAAATTTTGAAAACCATAACCCCACAAGGCAAATTAAGTTCAACAAATTAACGAAAATTGTCAATCAAGCCGTTGGCCTGAAAAAAACAGTTGGTATAAAAAAACAGTTTGGGGTTGCCAAAAAAATTCATACCGTAAATGTTAAAGGAGAGCCTCCAAAGCAAATGAGCCAAACCCTTAAAAAAACAATGAACGTATATTTTGAAAAAGATATACAGTTACTATCAGATTTAATGAACAAAAACCTATCGGATTGGAGCAACCAATGAAAACATGCTTTATTGGAGGTACAGGTCGCTGCGGCACATCCATCCTTCGAAAAATTCTATCAAGACATTCAAGCGTTGCTACTTTACCAATAGAGCACCGACTTATGGTTGATCCTGATGGCATCTTTGATTTTTACAGGAGTTATACAACAGGATGGTCGCCATATTATGGGGATGCAAAATTAACCAGATTAAAAAATTTCCTTGAAGAACTATCATCAACAAGTTCTATTCATAAAATAATTAGATATTTGTTCAGAGCTTTTCGGTTAGCAGGAATTTCGATCACTCCTAAGAAATATTTAGATGTTGAACTCAACCGTTTCATACCAAATTATTCAGAGCATGTTAACACATTATTAAACGAATTGGTTGAATTTGAATACACCGGGGAGCGACTTGGAACTGGGAGTTATTCTTTCAATAATAAAATTCAATATGCTCCCAACTATTCTAAAGAACAGCTTAAAAAAATATTCCAAAATTTTATTCATAGTTTTATTCAAGATATTTTGACTCATAATCATAAGGATTGTTTTATAGAGGATAATACTTGGAATATTTTATTCTCTGCGGATCTTTTAGATCTCATTCCAAATGCTAAAATTATTTCTGTCATTAGAGATCCACGAGATGTGGTTGCTTCTCTTTCAAAACAGAAGTGGATGCCATCAAATAAAGCTCAATCAGCTAAGATTTATAATGATTTAATTGTTGAGTGGATTGAAATTAGACGAAACCTAGATAAACAATCTTGGATAGAAGTAAGGTTGGAAGATGTAGTTTTAAAACCGGAATCTCAAATTAGGAAGATTTGTGATTTTATTGAATTACCCTGGGAAGATAATTTATTGAAAATTGATCTGTCAAAATCTAATTCAGGACAGTGGAAGAAAGACTTTTCTAAAGAAGAGCAACGATCAGTCATTCCATTATTAGCTGAACATATCAAATCCTTTGGGTATGAATAACTCAGGTATTCAACTTCGTAAATTTCCCTTTCCTTTTCAGTGTGCCCTTGCGATTTCTAGTGATATTGATAACGCAGCATCGCAGGAGACTTTTACTGAAATAATGGAATATTTTAATACGGAATTGGACACAGTATTTGGGCGGGGACTAGGGCTTGAAATTGGCAATAGTTTTTGGTTTTTCTCAAATTCTAATCGACCCCAGTTGTCCTATTTTGATGGCCTAACAATGAACGAAACATCTTTTGCCCCCATAATTCGCAACATGTGGCAATCAGGCCATATTGACACTCTTCACTCTTGGGGCAATTTTGATTTAGGTGGTTTCACACGTTCGATAGCTCAAATGGCACTAAAAGAACTTCAGAAATATCATGCGACTATTCCTATTTGGGTAAATCATGGAATAGGATTAAACCATCAAAAAGTTGGGAATTATCCAAACATGTTTGGGGATGATCCATCACACAAAGCTTATCATTTGGATTTTGCTATTAAGGCAGGTTGTGAATTTTTTTGGACAGGGAAAGTAACTCACGTTATTGGGCAAGAATCAGAGACAACTTTTTCTGTTCAATCTAAATTGTTGATTCAGTGGCTGATGAAACGGACAAGGTATAGACATGTCATTGATCCTATTTATGATGATGGGAATCATTTATTTTTTCCAATTCAATTTCGTGATAATACTAAATCTTGGGAGTTTATTCGATTTATGAATGCTTGGGGGAAAGAGCAAGTATTGGATATCCACGATTTGGCAACACAACTCTCACCGAGCATGTTAAATCAATTGATAAAGAATCGAGGGTTTATGATATTATATACACATTTTAATGAACACGTAAAAATGGCCGGACTTCCAAATGACTTAACAAAAAATTTATCCTACTTAAAAAAGAAAAATGTTGAAGGAGATATTTTTATTGCCACATCATCAAGATTGCTTAAGTATAAAGAGTTGTTTGATTATGTAAAATTTAATGTTGATTCTAGTGATGGCATTACCAATATTTATATTGATTCTGCTCTGAATACACCTATTGGCAGTAAATCTCTGGCAAGAGACCAGTTGTGCGGTTTAACATTCTATGTTGACTACCCTCCATCAACAAGAATATGGTTTCAAAAGAAGGAATTAGAAATAGAGAAAAATCCAAAAGATGAATCTGGACGATTATCTGTGATGATTCCTTGGAAAAAACTATCCTATCCCAACTAATTGATGCGTCTGAAAATCTTATATATATCACCAGAAAATACTGTGGGAACATTGACGTTATGGAAAAAGGAACATGAATCTCGGGGAAATGAGTGTCGAACCATTACATTTTTTAGATCACCCAAGAATTTTGAAGAAGATATTTGCTTAGACCTACCCTTTAATTTTACAGGGGCACGAATGGCCGGCCTTCGAAATTTTATATATAAACAATATAGGGGAGAAGATGGATACTTTAAGGAAAAGGAAGGAAATCCACCAGTCTGGAGGCCTGAAGGTTGGCTTGATTCGATTTTTTTGAAATTTAAGGATTGGTTATGGCGCCCAGTTATAGAACAAGCGATCCAGGATTATCACTTATATGATTTTGATGTTGTCCATTTTGAAAGTGGGTCAGATTTTTTAAAAAATGAATTCTTTGTAAAAGAACTCCATGAACGTGGAAAAAAGATCATCGCACATTATCATGGTGAAGATATGCGGGCCAGAGGCGTTATGCCTATAATAGATGATTTGTCTAATCTTAATCTGACAAATGAAGTTGATTTGTTGGACAAGCATCCAAACTTATATTATCTCTTTCTCCCCTTTGATACAAACCAGTTTATTCCGAAATATGGATTAAATAAAACAATACAGGTTGCACATGCGCCAACCAATCGATTCTATAAGGGATCCGATAAAATTATTTCAGTCTGTGAAAAATTGGAATCAGAGGGGCTTATAAAATTTGACCTAATTGAAAACCTTCCTCATGCAACTGCTATAAAACGAAAAGCAAGATCTGATATTTTTATTGATCAGATTGGAGACCGAGGTGGCTGGGGGTATGGTATGAATTCTGTAGAATCATTATCCATGGGAATTTGTACTATGACAGAAATCAATGATAAATATAATTCATTTATACCGGATCACCCATTTGTGAATGTGAATCAGAATAATTTTGACTCAGTTTTAAGAGACTTGTCTCAAGACAGACAGAAAATTGAAGCAAAAGGAATAGATTCAAGAAATTGGGTGGTGAAAAACCATGATATAACCCAAGTGTCGCAAAAATTATATCAATATTATAAAAATATGGGATTACTCGTATGAATGGACAAATTTATAATCCATATTATATTTTTTGGTCACGTATCATTAGTATGCTGATTTGGCCTTTTTACTTCTTTTGTAACTTATCTAGAAAATCATACGCACTCGATGATGAGAATATAAATTCAATTCTCATTTGTCAATATCATCGCATTGGTGATGTTTTTCTCATTACTCCTGTTTTGCGATCTCTAAAAAAAAGATATCCTCAGGCTCATGTAATATTATTGTGTTGTCAGGGCGCAGAAAAATTATCCCGAGATCTAAAATTTGCGGACGAGGTAATAGGTGTTGAAGTCCCCTGGACAAATTGGAACTGGTCATTGATAAAATGGATTAAAGCACGATCCTTTGCACGGCATTTTAGGAAACGAGATATAGATATAGTGATTGATTTCAAGGGTGACTTACGTAATAGTTGGTTTCTGTGGCATGTCCGATCAAAAATGAGTCTAGGTTATATCGATACAGGAGGATCTTTTTTTTATACCCACCCCCAACTATCTCCAACGGGTGTCCACCAAACAGAACGATCTCTGCAATTAATATCCCATCTTGGGTGTGATTCTATAATGTTGGATGGAAAAGAATTTAATTATAAAGATCAAGGGGCTATTGTATTTCATGCTGGGGGAACCGACCCAAGAAGAGCATGGCCAGAAAATAAATGGATTAAATTAGCAGAAATTCTCTCGAAAAATCATCAAATCGCAATTGTTAAAACGCCAGAAACGATTAATTTAATTCAACACATGATAGATAGAGATCTGATGGTAGAAATCTTTGATGGGGATTTAATCAAATTCAAAAATTGGTTAAGAAATCAAAAGATGCTCATTGGAAATGATTCCATGCCGGGACATCTGGCAGCCTATCTTGGAATACCGGCGATATCCATCTTTGGTTCACAGGATCCAAAGCTGACATGCCCTATTGGAAAATGGATTACAATTATTCAGCCAAATGAATCATGTGAACACAAAAGAAATCACTGGAGATTATGCCAAAAATGTATGGGGACGATTGATGCAGAAAGAGTCTCTTTCGCAGTTACAAATCTACTATCTAGAGCTCAGGCGGGTGAATAAATATAAATATTGTCAATATCCTCTTTATTTGTAAATTTGACCAATCAAAAGTGATTGCCCTTTTATTCAAAGAATACAAAAAGGTCAATCTATAAAGAAAACAGAGAACAGATAAAATAGCTCCCTGTTTTTACCAAAGAACCATACCAAGGAGGTATCAGCATGGCTGATGTAAACGCTCAAGTACAAAATGCAGCATCTGGAATCATTGGCGTAATCAAAGCACTTATTGTGTTATTCGTTTTCGTTAATATTGTTTATTCCACAGGGTTTGACCCTATCGGTGGAATCGTAGATCTGGTAAACACATTCCTAGATGGGGGTTTTGCCGGACTGTTAGCTCTGCTGGTTTTACTCTCGTTTTTGGGATAATCAAAAAGGATTTAAACGGGGTCTTCTTGATTTCAAGCCTGGCCCCGTTACCTGAAAACAGGAGGAAACTATGCTGAAAGGTGCGTTGCAGACCGTAAACGATTGGTTAGGACAAATCACAGATTTGCTCAAGACCTTAGTTGTCATAGGTATTGTTGTAGGAATTTTGTTTGATGACTTTTTTGGAGTTATCGGCGGGTTGGGTCGAATTATGACTCAATTTGGAGATGCAGGATTCGCAGGTATACTTGCCCTGATGATAATCGTTATGTGGTACGAAAAGAAATAGCGCGAATATTAATTCCGCTGGTGCGCCCCGTTTATACGGGGCGCATTTTTTTTAAAATATCTTGGCTAGCTTTCAATCCACTAAGCCATGTAAGCCATACCATATTGTGTTTCAGTATGGTATTTTTTTGTTCTAATAAGATATACGGAGCGTTTGACTCCGAATCACTGTCATCATTTCAAAATGCTGCGGGGGCATTTCCATTTTCTATTTACCCGAACTCTTTGGGTGCATTATCTGATCCAACAATTCTTTTCATTAATAGATCTCCATTTGGCGCAGGAAGTATTAACCGAAAATTTGGTTTAGGATCTCTCATGGAATCGCTATTTGTAGTTGGGGGGGATTTCCGGAACTTAGGTCTTGGCCTTGGTCTATCCCGGTTTGGAAACTCAAGCTATCAGGAAACACAGATTTCAATTTTAGGAGCAAAAAGTTATAAAGAATTAGTTCGCCTTGGTATCTCCCTTAATATGTATCAATTAAGCATTTCACATTATGGACAGGCTCAGGCAATAGGATCAAAAGTCAGCGTGAGATATGCTATGGGAACTCATGTGGAAACAATGATATCTTTATTAAATGTAAATCGACCTGTGATTGGACAATCCAAAGAAAAACTTCCCCAAATAATATCAGCTGGCATTTTGGTACGACCAAATGATAAAATAATTGGGCAAACATCTTTTGTTCAGGATACTGAATTCCCAATCAGTGTTCGGTTTGGCATGATCTATAGATTACTTGACCAAATAGATATTGCAGTTGGTAAGGTTCAACAGCCTAATATTTTCACAACTGGAGGATGTATAAACTGGAAAGAATTTCGAATTGAATTTAGTTGCCTTTCTTATGCGAATCTTGGCTTTATCACTTATCAGACTGGGATTAGTTACACTCATATTCCATAACGTTTCTTTTGGGCAGTATGATGTATATGATACATTTGATCCGGAAAACCCTCTACCGGAATCAGATCTTATCATTTTAAATAATGCCAAGGCTTTCCATCATGCGCTCACTCCTGAATCTGCACTTCTTTTATCCCAACTTTCTTTTTTAAGTCATGAAGAGAATCATGCTTTAGAGCAAACTTTTCAAGGTGATTTACATAATCTTGATCAGTATCCACGTCTGAATATGCTTTTAAATGAACTATGGACTGGCAGAAGAGATATAAATATCCACGGATCATTCATACATAGAATTAATAGGACGGATGGCATTCAACATAAATGGTTCGGTGATTTTCAATTTGATCAATTTAGAATTGGGATTCTTGGCGAAAGAGACCCGGGAGAGTTAGATATTCTTGATCATTATTCGATATTTTTGAAAACAAAGTTTAAAGACTATGATTACACCATAGGCAATTTCCAGATGTTGGTTGGACATGGATTGGTCAGTTGGAGGTCAATGCCGGTAAAATCGGATTTTGGAACCACCAATTCTATTTTGCGTCGAGGAAGAGGGATCCAACCCTTCAGGTCAGGTCATGAATCTTGGGCATATCGAGGACTGGGATGGGAACAGCCCATGGGCCATGGTCAACTTTCGACAGGAATCTCCCATAGAAAAATTGATGGTTCTATCGAAAACAATCACGTCAATATTTCAAATGTGGGGCTTCATGTTTCGGAAAATCAAATTAAAAATCATAACAATATTTTAGAAACAATTGGAGTAGCTGATTGGGAAACAATAATACCAAATGGAATAGCGGGGTTTGTGGTTGGTGGTGGCGCTTGGAGACAAGACCATACTGATAGGTATTTTACCAATCTCACATCATCAGTTTATGGTAATTACACTATCTCAAATTTGACTCTGTTTTCTGAATTAGCTTTTACGTCTCAGAATAAAAATGCCATAATAATGGGAGGAAAGATGAAACATGATTCATTTTATTATGGAATTGTGTTTCGAGAAATTGACAATAATTATTTTGCATTAAGGGATAACGCATTCCGCAATTGGAATAATAAAGAATTAGGGGAAACTGGTGTTTTACAGGAACTTCGATTCCGATATGATAAAATCAACATAAATGTATATTCTGATATATTTAGAAGGTTGGCAAAATTAAAGGGAGAGTTTAAAAGAGATGGTAATGAAACCGGTATTAGCCTAGATCAAAAATTCAATTCAAAACTATGGATTCAAACAAAGCTCAAAATTCAGGAAGCATCATCAGAAAACTATGGATATAATGATAATAATTTTTCTTCTTCCCCCATTTCTACTATTAAAACGACCATCAAGTGGAAACACAATATAAATAATTCATTCCAATGCCAGCTCCAAGAAAAACATAGCCAAAATGATTCTCCTTCCAGTTGGGGTATTCAGCTAAGAAGTAAGCATTATTTAGGCCCATGGACTGTTAAATGGTATTGGGTGACTACAAAAATAGAAGGCCTATCGTGGATATATTATTGGGATGTAAACTTGCCCGGAGAAATGAAAAGCAAAGTATTCACTCGACATGGTCACTATTTAGGGAATATTTTATCCTACCAAACCAGTCCCAGTACCGAGATTCATTTTCGTATTTCAACCGCATGGCGAGCTTGGAATTTTGATGAAATCCCAGTTGTTAGGGGTGCCCTGCAAATAAATGTTTCAATTTGATGTCATTTGGTTGTTTGTGTTCAGATTGATAAGATAAATTCATACAGATGATTTTCAGTAGAATCGTACCATTTCTTTTTATTATAAATGTTCTCATGGGCGAGATTCATGTCTTTAACCGCAGTGTCGGGACTGAATCAGAGATAAGAACACTTTCAGATTCGAAGAAATTATATATTTCAGCAAAGGACCTAGCTCGGTCCCTATCTTCAAAATTGTATGAGAATGCTGAGAGAAAAAAACTAGTTTTATATATTTCGGGAAAGAAAGTCAAAATTTCAGGGAATACTAGTTTTGTCATGATAGATGATCGACCCTATCAGATGCCTCAGATCACAAGAGTAGAATCACATGATCTTTATGTTCCAGCAGAAGAATTTTTGGATATTTTAAAATCAACAGTGCTGCCAGGGATCAATTTTGATCGAAAGAAAGAATTCCTTGATATTGATGTGATCCATTTCAATATCACCAGCATCAACATAGATGTAAAATCTAACGGAACCATAATTCGATTGAATACGAGTAAGCAATTTTCAGAGCGAAATATCAGTTCTTTCATTAATAAGCATGGGTGGTACTATTTGACAGTTGCAGGGGCAATGGTGGATACCACGACTATCAATAATGGGTTGACTCGTGGCGTTATTAGCAGGATTGAATCGGATCAAATTGGTGAAACTGCACAAGTAGCTTTTAAACTTGGTTCCCAAGTCATTAGTCATGAATTGGATCAAAGTTTGGATCCCAACCAAATTGTGATAACTCTTCGAACGCCTTTGGGGAAGATAGAGGAACGCATAGACAATGTGAGAGAAAGTCAACGATTAGACACGGTTGTATTGGATGCGGGGCATGGCGGAAAGGATCCAGGTTCCATAGGGAAATATGGCACAAAAGAAAAGGATGTTGTGCTTGATATCACCAAACGGATCGGGCGGCTTTTAGAAAAACATACAAGGATCAAAGTTGTTTATACACGAGATGAAGATGTCTGGATGCCTCTGATCAATCGGACAAAAATAGCGAATGATGTGGATGGAAAGATGTTTGTAAGTATTCATGCTAATTCTAACAATAATCGAAAAATACAAGGCTTTGATACATTCTTTTATAGCCTAGCAAAAAGCGATGAAGCCATTGAAGTTGCAGCGCGTGAAAACTCGGTAATTCAGTTTGAAGAAAACGTGAGCCAATATAAAGACCTTAGTGGTGAAAAAATGATCTTAGCCACAATGGCGCAAAGTATGTTTTTGAAAGAGAGCGAGGATCTTGCTGCCATTATACAAATGGAATTGGATAAAAAATTGACAACTCCAAATCGTGGTGTAAAACAAGCAGGGTTTTATGTCCTGTACGGTGCGTCCATGCCAAATGTGTTAGTAGAACTTGGATTTATTTCCAACCCTGCTGAGGAAAAAAAAATGAAGCAAGGAGAGTATAGACAGATGCTTGCCGAAGCGGTATATGAAGGGATCAAACATTTTAAATATTCCCGCGAAAAATTGTTGGCTGAGGAATAAAGATGGATAATAGACCTATCGGTGTATTTGATTCTGGAATTGGCGGACTTACCGTTGTGGATGCATTGACTAAATCCTTGCCGAATGAATCAATTTTATATGTGGGAGATACAGCCCGAGTTCCCTATGGAAATAAAAGCAAGATACGAATTCAGGAATTTTCGAATGAGATAACACAATGGTTGGTTGATCAGAATTCTAAAATGATAGTAGTTGCCTGCAATACGGCTTCATCGTTGGCTCTTGATTATATTAAATCAAAATTTAATCTGCCCATTATAGGGGTTATCGAACCGGGCATTCATTCTGCGATTGCTGTTACAAAAAATAATCGAATTGGTGTTTTAGGAACTAATGCCACAATTAAGTCGGATGCATATGGCGAGGGACTAAGAGCAGCGAATGATCAAATTTCTGTTGTGAGCCAAGCTTGCCCCCTATTTGTACCTTTAGCTGAAGAAGGCTGGGTTTCAGGTAGTGTTCCAACAGCCATAGCAACCACTTATTTAGAACCTATCAAACGATCAAATGTGGATACATTAATCTTGGGGTGCACCCATTATCCATTATTAAAATCAATTCTGAAACAAGTATTGGGATCAGATGTGTCTCTTGTTGATTCTGGTGAAGCAACCGCCGCCGCTGTTAATTCTGTATTGAATAAAAACAATATAGTTTCTAATGAAAATAGGGGCGAGATACATTGCTATGTTACAGATTCCCGAGATTCCTTTGAGGCACTTGCAGGACGATTTGTTCACGCAAATATCAGCGAAATCACCCACGTTGACATCTCCTGATTTTTCTAGACTCTTAAAGTCACTTTTTAATCTCCAGCGCCTCGGAATAAAGCTTGGGTTAGAACACACTTTTCGCCTTTTAGATTGTATAGGGAATCCGCAGAATGACCTTACGATGATCCATGTGGCAGGGACGAATGGTAAAGGATCCACCTGTGCCATGATTGCTAGCATTCTTCAGGCATCCGGCAAAAATATTGGGCTTTATACATCACCCCATTTAATCCGGTTTAATGAAAGAATTCGAATAAATGGTTACCCAATTCCTGATAAAAAAATTATCAATTTCATGAAAAAGGTTGGCCCGGTTGTTCAAAAAATTGAATCCACATTTTTTGAAACAACTACTGCCATGGCTTTTGACTATTTTAAGGAACAAAAAGTGGATGTGGCTGTGATAGAAACTGGATTAGGTGGCCGATTGGATTCCACTAATGTGATTAAACCTAAAGTTACAGTCATCTCTCATATCTCAATGGATCACATGGATATTTTAGGAAAAGATATTGAAAATATTGCAAATGAAAAAGCCGGTATAATTAAAAATAATGTACCACTAATTATTGCAGAACAAACACTAAAAGTCAAAAACATTCTGTTAAAAAAAGCAAAAGAGAAAAAAGCGTTTGTAACAGAGTTAGGTGCTATTTCAAATATTTTACCCACAACATTCGGAACGAGTTTTCAGTACAAAGATGATCAATATTTTACTTCACTAATTGGGAAGCATCAGGCTTCAAATGCAGCGTTGGCGATAGAATGCATTAGCCAGTTCGAGCCAAAACTTCAAAATCAAAGAATTCACTATGGGTTAAGAAAGGTTCGTTGGCCTGCGCGGATCCAACAGTTGGATGATCGTCTATATTATGATGTGGCGCATAATGAAGATGGTTTAGCTTTTTTTCTAAAAACAATTAAAACCATTTACCCAGATGTTCCCATCGTTGGATTATTTGCTTTAAAAGGTGACAAAGAGTTCAATTCTCTTGCAAAGAAATTATCCGGACAATTCACAAATTTATTTGTCACGACGGATCAAAACAGGCTATTATTGAGTTCCAAAAAAGTTTCAGAGAAATTAATATTATTAGGTATTAAGAATGAACCGGTGAACTCTGTTTCCTCTGGAATTACCCGGCTGAAAGAATTGATTAAAGATGCGGGAGTTGGGGTCATATTTGGAAGTCACTATATTGCAGAAGAGGTATTTTCTGAATTTGAAATATCTTTTGACTCAGGCGTTATTTAGTGTAACTTCTCATCTCTCCTATGTTTCCCCGGAGACTTATAATTTCAAATATTCAAAGATTATTTAAATAGGTTTTTATTGTATGGATCTTAATGAACTACAATCCTTGCAGATTCGTGAACTGGCGGAATTAGCTCAAAAGCTTAATATTGAGGGTGGTGTATCTGGACTCAATAAGCAGGAACTAACCGTTCGTATATTAGAAGCGCAAGCTAAAAAAGATGGTGCATTGTCTGCACGCGGTGTATTAGAAGTCATGCAGGACGGATATGGCTTTCTTCGATCTCCTGATTTCAACTATCTCCCTGGTCCGGACGATATATATGTAAGTCCTTCCCAGATAAAAAGATTTGGTTTAAAAACAGGTCACTTAATTTCTGGACAAATCCGACCACCTAAATCAAAAGAACGATATTATGCCTTATTAAAAGTGGAAACCGTGAATGAAGAATCGGTTGAAAAACTAAAGGACATTATTCTTTTTGATAACTTTACACCTCTTTATCCGGAAGATAAATTCAATTTGGAAGTTGATGCCAAAGACCTTTCTATGCGAATTATGGACTTAATCTCTCCTGTTGGTAGGGGGCAGCGTGGACTTATTGTTGCACAGCCTAAAACTGGAAAAACCGTTCTACTTCAAAAGCTGGCAAATGCTATTAGCAAAAATCATCCCGAAACAAAACGGATCGTTTTACTCATTGATGAACGGCCGGAGGAAGTAACGGATATGAAACGAAATGTGGATGCTGAAGTAATTGGTTCTACCTTCGATGAGCCGCCGGAACGCCATGTTTCTGTTGCCGATATGGTTTTACAAAAAGCAAAACGTATGGTAGAGTTCGGAAATGATGTTGTAATTTTATTAGATAGTATTACTCGACTTGCACGAGCACACAATGCAGTGATTCCACATAGCGGAAAAATATTGTCAGGCGGTGTAGATTTCAATGCTCTGAAAAAACCGAAACAGTTTTTTGGCGCTGCAAGAAACACAGAGGAAGGCGGGAGTCTAACAATTATTTCAACTGCCCTGATTGACACAGGCAGTCGAGCGGATGAGGTCATTTTTGAGGAATTCAAAGGGACTGGAAATATGGAATTAGTTCTGGATCGTAAATTAAGCGACCGTAGGATGTACCCCGCATTTGATATTATTCGTTCCGGTACACGGAAAGAGGAGCTCCTCTTAGACCGTAAGTCATTGGGTAGAATGTGGATTCTTCGCAAATTGCTAAACGACATGAAGGTATTAGAAGCCATGGAGTTTATGCAGGACCGTATGAAACGGACCAAATCCAATGCCGAATTCTTGGATACCATGAGCCAATAAATTTTCGGGTAAATTATAAGTATTATGAGTGATACTTTTCCAAATATAAAATCAGTTGTAGTCAGGGTTATCACCGATAAGCCAGTTCGGAAAACACCATATCAGGTGAAAGGCGTCTTTATGCGTCAATATCCTGATGAATCAATTATTCCTATGTTGGATGGATCTTACAGAGATCGTTTTCTTTACCCAAGAGTTCAAGTCAAGATTCTGAATGAACAGATTTATATTATTGGAGTTCATGAAGGAGTCGATCCGGTATTATCTTTAGCTGAAAAATTTGAAATGTTTGATTTTGGAAATATTACTTTTGAAGCTCAAGATTGTGATATTGAGAATGTAGAAGAACAATTTATACCGTCGAGTCGGTTGGTTCGATATCGATTTATTACACCGTGGGTTGCTTTGAATCAAATGACTGGAGGCAAATATCGCCATCTAACCAACCAGGAAAAACCATCATTTTTAAATCGTCTTCTTGGACAAAATATCATTTTTCTCGCTAATGAGGTTGGAATCAATCTTGAAGATAATATTTTTACAAAGGTCAAAGTTAGTAGCTTATTTCCTCGTCCTGTAGATGAAAATAAATGGGGCGCATTTATGGGAGAATTCAAAACCAATTTTGTTCTACCAAATTATATTGGTATAGGCAATGGCATTACCCGTGGATTTGGAACTATTTATGGAATGTTTAATCCAGATTCTTTTACATTTAACGAGAATGAATTGAAGCAGGAGGTATTGGAAAAGGTACCTGAACCAATAGCAGAGCAGGACCATGATTTAGAAAGTATTTCAGCATCCGATGTACCAAAACCAAAACGTAGACGTCGATCAGCATCAAAAAGTCAAAAGGCTGCTCAACAATCTACTAATGGGCCTAAAAAACAAGGTAGATCTAGTCGCCCAACCAAAAAACGTCATAAGCATGGCGGTCAACAAAAACGAAGACCTAAAAGAACCGGCAGAGTTTTTTCAGAAGAATTTGACATTGAAGATGATAGTCACAATACCGGCAATCGAATTTCAGAAGACTCACAAGATTCGAAAGATGATACAAAATTCAACACTGAAAAACACCATAAACGGCAACATAAATTTTGACCTATAAACTGGCGAACCGCGTCCATAAGGTTCAACCATCCTTTACACTAGAAATGGCAACCCGCGCAGCGGAAATGCGTGCTGAAGGAATTGATGTAATCAATTTTTCGGTAGGAGAACCTGATTTTAATACGCCTTCTCATATTATTGCAGCTGGAAAAAAAGCCATGGATGATGGCTTCACAAAATACACTGCTGGCCCGGGAATGATTGAATTCAGAAAGGCTATATGTGAAAAACTGGAACGGGAAAATGGGATTACCTATGAACCGGCGGACATTCTTGTCTCCAATGGTGAAAAACAAAGTCTATTTAATGTTTGTCAGGCTCTTTTTGATGAAGGTGATGAGGTAATTGTTTTTCGTCCTTATTGGGTCTCTTTTCCAGAATTTGTTCGATTAGCAGATGCTGAACCGGTTTTAGTGGAAACGATTGCTGAAAATAATTTCGAGCCCGACTATAATGATTTAAAAAATAAATTATCACCTAATATTAAAGGTGTTATTTTGAATTCTCCATCTAACCCAACAGGTGGAATTTGGAGAGAAGAAGCCATTCTTCGTTTGCTTCGCATTGCCAAAGAAAATAATTGGGTCGTAATATCTGATGAATGCTATGAGCGATTGGTTTATGACGGAGCATTTGTGAGTACAGAAAAATTAAATCGTCAACACCAAATATCCGCCAATGTTGTTACCTGTTTGAGCCTCTCAAAAACATATGCAATGACAGGCTGGCGAATTGGTTATGCAGCAGGACCAAGAAAGATTATTAAAGCCATGTCTAAGATTCAAGGTCAAGCCACATCTTGCGCAAATTCTATTGGTCAAAAGGCAGGTATTGAAGCACTTGCAGGTGATCAATCCTGTGTTGAAGATATGAAAGCGGCATTTAGAGAAAGACGCGATTTTATTGTTAAATTAATGAATGATCTCCCCGGAGTTACTTGTGCGGTTCCCGGCGGTGCCTTTTATGTATTTCCGGACTTCAGTTCCTATTTAGGGAAGGTGGCTAATGGTCAGAAATTGAAAGATACTTTCGATATTTCTGAGTATATTTTGGGCTGTGCAAATGTTGTTACAGTACCAGGTGATGGTTTTGGCGCTCCTGGACATATACGATTTTCTTATGCAACAAGCACAGATATCATTGAAAAAGGTATTGAACGGGTTCGATCCGTTCTAGAAAAAATTGCTTAATAGGAGTGAACCATGAAAAAAGGAATTCATCCGAATAATTACCGATTGGTGGTCTTTAAAGATTCATCAAGTGATTATGCGTTCCTGACACGGTCCACTGTAAACACAAAAGAAACGATTACATGGGATGACGGGAATGAATATCCGTTATGTAAGATCGAGATTTCGAATAAATCTCATCCGTTTTTTACAGGTAAACAAAACCTGGTGGATACAGCAGGACGTATCGAGAAATTCAACCGTAAATACGGCCGTAAATAACTGCCTTTCTAGTCAATGGCTCTGCGAACAGTTTTTAATACTGGGGTAGAGCCATTTTTTTATTCAAAATGAAACGAATTTTATTATTACTGACCATGAAACCATCCATCCTAGTTGGTGGACAAGCTGTTATCGAAGGGGTGATGATGCGTGTTCCCGGTGCTTATGCCACTGCGGTGCGAGACCCCGATGGAAAGATTCATATTCAGAAAAATGAATTTCAATCTATAACAGAACGGTCAAAATTTTGGAAACGACCGATTCTCCGTGGTATGGCTTCCTTATTTGAAGCCATGAAAATGGGGATGGCCACACTTCAGTATTCTGTTGATATTGCCATGCCAGAAGAAGGGGAACAAAGTAAGATCGCAGAATTTTTGTCCACCGTTTTTGCTATTGGGCTTGCAGTGACACTTTTTATGGTAGCACCAATGTGGATTACCACAAAACTCATGAATATTGAAAAAGAAGCTCTTTGGTTTAATCTTGCATCTGGAGCTTTTAGAATTACGTTTTTTGTCCTCTATTTATTGGCGATATCATTATTTAAAGACGTGAATCGTCTCTTTAAATATCATGGAGCAGAACATCGAGTAGTTTATAATTTTGAATCAGGCAAAGATGTCAATGTGGAAAATGCTCAATCATTTCCAACACAACATCCAAGATGCGGCACTAGTTTTTTGTTTATTGTACTTTTATCCGCGATACTTGTTTTTGCAATGGTGGATACCATCGTTATTTATTCCCTTGGAACAATCTCTTTGCCAATCCGCCTCTTGTTTCATTTACCCATGATTCCATTTGTTTCTGGTATTGGATATGAATTAATTAAACTCTCATCTAAAAGTGATTCTATCTTTTTTTCAATTTTGAAAAAACCGGGCCTCTTGCTTCAGAATATCACCACAAAACAGCCGGAAGATGATATGGTGGTGGTTTCTATCACTGCACTGAAAGAAGCTTTTGGAGATAAATACAAAGATATGGTTGGAAAAGAATATACAGCAGAGGCCATTGGGTGAAAAAAAAATTAGAAGCCATTATTGCTAAACATGCTCATCTAGCGGAGCAAATGGCTGACCCAGAAATATATGGAGATCAAGATAAACTAACACCCATTGCCATAGAGCATAGTGCAATGGAAGGCATTGTAAACGTGGGAAAAGTATACATTTCTGTGTTAGATCAAATTGCAGATGATAAAGAAATATTGGATGGTGATGATGATGATTTAAAAGAAATTGTCCAGGAAGAATTGGGTGATTTAGTAGCCCAGCAGGAAAATCTTGAAGCAGAAATAAAAGTACTTCTTTTGCCAAAAGACCCCATGGATAATAAGAATCTTATTTTAGAGATTCGGGCCGGGACTGGTGGGGATGAGGCAGCATTATTTGCTGCAGATCTTTTTCGTATATACACTCGATATGCAGAGAGAAATGGATGGACTTTCAAAATAATGAATTCATCTGATACAGGTATTGGTGGTATGAAAGAAGCTATAGTTTCCATGCAGGGCAAAGGTGCCTTTGGAATGCTGAAATATGAAAGCGGCGTCCACCGGGTTCAGCGTGTACCCAAAACGGAAACGAGCGGAAGAGTGCATACATCGGCTGCCACGGTTGCTGTGATGCCGGAAGCAGAAGATGTTGATATTGAAATTTTGGATGCTGATTTAAAAATTGACACCTATCGTGCCAGTGGTGCTGGTGGGCAGCATGTTAATAAAACAGAATCTGCCATCCGCATAACCCATATTCCTACAGGATTGGTAGTAACTTGCCAGGACGAATCTTCCCAACATAAAAATAGAGCTGCAGCATTAAAAGTATTGAAATCCCGGATGCTTGCAGCAGAACAGGAAAAAGTAGCAGCCGAGCGTGCAGCAGAACGCCGAAGTTTAGTATCAACGGGGGATCGTTCTGCCAAGATACGCACATATAATTTTTCCCAAGGCCGCGTAACAGACCATCGTATTAATTTTACAACTTATCGATTGAACGAAATTTTAGACGGCGACATTACGGAGATTATTGAGCAATTAAAGATCGCTGAGCAGCAGGCACTCCTTGCTGCCGAAACGGAATAATGCCTGTTCCATTCCCATCTCACCTTTCGATAATCCTCTCCCAAAAATAATTTAATGCCAAAAATTTGGCGCATTATTGATCTCATCAACTGGGCGGAATCCTATTTTAAAGAGAAGGAGTTTGAGAATCCCAGGTTTGAGATTGAATGGCTTCTTCGTGCATTACTAAATTGTAACCGAATGGATGTTTATCTAAGGTTTGAAGAGCCTCTATCGCAAACTCAACTCGCAACACTTCGGGACTGGGTGAAAAGGCGCGTGGAAAAAGAGCCTCTTCAATATATTACCGGTTCATGTGATTTTTATGGCCGGGAATTTT
>MPLX02132121.1_pt1 | contig 28855 bp, 29 predicted proteins | sample 1617341 | NCBI WGS metagenome assembly MPLX02 (sample SAMN05944804, study PRJNA350692) | marine metagenome | biome: marine; feature: ODZ; material: water; isolation source: 120 m water sample filtered on 0.2 um supor filter | place: Pacific Ocean | collected 2012-04-08 | depth 120m m | reverse complement strand
CGCCACCCAACGCCACCGCCGAGCCCACAGCATCGCGGAAGGGCCCGTAGAAGCCGGAAGCATACTTGGCGGAGTAGGAGAGGATGCTCACATTCTGGAATCCGACCCTGTCCAGGGTGTCGCGGATAGCGCCCACGCGTCCGTCCATCATGTCTGAGGGGGCTATGATATCGCAGCCGGCACGGGCTAGGACCACTGCCTGTTGACACAGCACTTCCACGGTTTCGTCATTAATTACCTCGCCGTCACGAAGGAGACCATCCTGGCCGTGGGATGTGTAGGGGTCGAGCGCTACGTCGCAGATAACGCCAATGCTGGGATGGACGGCCTTGACTTCAGCCACGGCGCGGCACACCAGGTTTTCGGGATTGAGAGCCTCACTGGCCTCTTCGTTTTTGAGGGATTTGTCTACCACCGGGAAGAGGGCCAGGGCGGGAATACCCAGGCTAGCAGCCTCACCAGCGGTCTTCACCAGAAGATCCACGGTGAGGCGCTCCACGTCGGGCATGGAAGGGACCGAGGTACGTTTGTTCTTGCCCTCGCGCACGAAGACCGGCCAAATCAGGTCGCTGGGAGTAAGGATGTTTTCACGCACCAAGGCGCGGCTCCAGGGATGACAACGGTTGCGGCGCAGGCGGGTACGAGGGAAACCGGAGTCCCGGCAAAAGTGGCCGGGAAGTGAAGATTCGCCGTTCTGTGTTTCCCCGCCATCACCCGGTCTATCATCGCCGAAGGTCAGCCAGTTTGGGGAGATGCCAAGCTGTTGCGCGGCGGCCCGTAAATTAGCACGGGTGGGCTCCACCTCATCCCTTTCCCAGTCGGAAATGGTAGGCTGGCGCAGACCGATCAGGGCTGCCAGCCGGGTCTGCGAGATTCCCGCCTGGTTCCGTGCCTGTTTTATGCGAGCACCCAGAGTCATGGAAGCATCATAGAAACATAGGCGTGCCCTATACAATATAAATATTCCCTATTTTACACTCCGAGGCGACTAACCAGAGTGTGTAGAATTTCCCCGGGGGAATCCCGGCAATTGACATCTCTGCCTTCAGGCAAGAAAAGAAAGGGTCTTTCCTTTATTAAAACGGGACCGTGGTGATGCCGGAGCGTGTTTTCACAAGCTTTTGTGACGAGCTGGAGAGAACGGGGCGGCGACGTGTCCTGCGCCAGATTGGTCGCCCGGCTTTCGGGGAAACACCCTTGCTTCCTGGAAAGATATTGGTGAACGGACGGGAGTTGGTGAATGTCTCCTCCAACGATTATCTGGGACTTTCCTGCCATCCCGAACTGACCACTCGTTCCGCTCAGTGGGGAGAGCGATGGGGTGTGGGTAGCGGTGCTTCGCGACTGGTGAGTGGCAATATAGAGCCCTTCGCGCAGGTGGAGGAAAAACTCGCCAGCGGCAAGGGAACCGAAACTGCCCTAGTCCTCGTTTCCGGTTATCAGGCCAATGTCTCCATCTTGCCGGCTCTGCTGGACTCCCGCGTTCATGGCACAGTACCACTGGTTTTTGCCGACCGTCTTAACCACGCCAGTCTCCATGCTGGATGTCTCGCTGCAGGTGTGCACCAGATACGCTACCGCCACAACGATATGAGCCATCTGGAGGAATTGCTGGAGGCCAAAGCGTCAGGCGCAGAAAATGTCCCTGTCTTTATCCTCTCAGAAACCGTCTTCAGCATGGATGGCGACCGCGCAGATATTTCTACTCTAGCCTGTCTGGCGCGACGTTTTAATGCCTTCCTCTATCTCGATGAGGCCCACGCTACAGGAGTTCTTGGCAAGAACGGGTTCGGTCTAAGCGCCGATCATCCGGGCGCAGCCAATCTGGTCATGGGCACCTTCGGCAAGGCACTTGGGGGCTTCGGGGCCTATTGCGCCTGTTCGGCAAGCCTGCGTGATTATCTTGTTAACTGCTGTGGTGGACTTGTCTATTCCACGGCCGTACCGCCGACAGCTCTGGGGGCCATGGATGCGGCGCTGGATCTTCTTCCCGCCTTGGGAAAAACGCGCACACGGCTACTGCAACAGGCAGACGATTTACGCGCTACTTGGCGTGCTGCAGGACTCGATTGCGGTCAGTCTACGACCCAGATCGTGCCCCTGATTGTGGGTGAGGACAACGAGGCACGAGACCTTTCCTGTGCTTTGGAGGAGATAGGATTCCTCGTCGTGGCTATCCGTCCTCCTACTGTGCCCGAGGGAACCAGCCGCCTTCGTTTTGCCATTTCTGCCGCTCATGAGGCAGAAGACCTAGCACGACTCAAAGAAGCGGTGGTCAGGCTGGCTGCGAATAAACCATCGGGATCACAGAAGCAGAAACGAGTGGCATCGTGACGGGTGTGCAGCTGGTTCTGGTTCACGGCTGGGGATTCGATGCGAAGGTCTGGGATCCTCTGTGTGATTTGTTGGGAGATATGGTGACACGGGTCCACGACCTTGGCTTTTTCGGTCATCCGATGACGGCGCATCCCGATGCCGGCACCCCGGTGATTGCGGTTGGCCATTCCTTGGGCTTCATGTGGCTGTTGCGACAACGTCCCTTCCCTTGGGATGCCTTGGTGAGCATATGTGGCATGCCACGTTTTGTTTCGGCGACGGATTATCCTCTTGGTGTGGCACCGCGCTTGCTGGAGCGCATGGCGGCGCGGATGAAGCGGGAGCCCCAAGCTACCGTGGATGATTTCCGCCACCGATGCGGCGTCGGCACAGCTCCCGAAGGGCTGGATGGATTGCGGCTTAATGAGGGACTAGACTGGCTTCGGCAATGGGACCTGCGCGATCACCTGGCAGCCGAAACGGTTCCCCTGCTGGCGCTGGGTGGGGAAGAGGATGCTGTCGTGCCGTGGGCACTCACCGAAGGGATTTACGGGGAACGGCCGGAGACGGCTCTCCATTGCGCGCCTCGCGGCGATCACGGGCTGCCTCAGACACAACCCCAATGGTGCGCCGAGCACTTGCGTGCCCTCGTGTCGAGGTTATCATGACCGGTTTTGCTACCAATAATGCACGCCTGAGCTCTGGCGATGATCCCGCCATGCGTAAATCCGCCCGGCAAAAATCCCTTCATCGCAAACGCGAGGTGGCACGCGCCTTCGGCAATGCGGCCTCCAGCTACGACCGCTACGCTATCCTGCAGCACCGGGTGGCCCACGACTTGGCACAATTCATTGCCGGGAAAAGGGTGGCAGCGCCGTATCTTGAAATCGGCTGCGGCACAGGGTTTCTGGGTGCAGCCTTGGAAGATCATCTAGCAGGGATTCCCTGTCTCTTTACCGACCTCTCGCTTCCTATGGTGGCCAGATGTCGGGAGCGGCTCGAGGCTTCCGTTAAAGACGCCAGCTTCGCTGTCATGGATGGCGAAATGCTGGCGATAGCTGAACGCTATGGCCTAGTGGCCGCCAGCCTGGTTTTCCAGTGGTTCGAGAACCTTCCCGCCGCCATAGTGCGCCTTGCGGACTGTCTGGTGTCTGGCGGCCGCCTCGCTTTCACCATGCTGGGGGAGGGGAGTCTCCAGGAATGGCGGGTAGCCTGCGATGATCATGGGGTGGAATCTGGCATCCCTTCCTTTCCCACAGCGCGGGAGCTAGAGCAAGCATGGCCCGGCGGTGGCGAAGGCTGGGTGGAAGAGGTGCGTATTCCGCGCTGCCACGTATCGGCCATAGAGTTTCTCCACGAACTAAAAGCCATCGGTGCCCATGTTCCAGATCCTGCCCACGTGCCGCAGGCACCAGGGAAAATGCGTGCTTTGCTGCGGGAAATCGATAGTAAGAACGGAAATGGAGAGAACGGTGCCAGCTTCAGCGTCACTTATCACGTGCTCTACGGCATTTTTACCCGAAACGGAGGGGCGTCGTGAAGGGGGTGTTCGTCACCGGCACCGACACAGGCGTCGGCAAGACAGTGGTGGCGGCATGGCTTATGCGTGCCCTAGATGGCGATTACTGGAAACCTGTGCAGACGGGCCTTGCCGAAGGCGACAGCGATAGCGAAACGGTACGTCGCTTGAGTGGATTCCATGGAGACCGTTTTCATGCCCCGACTTACGCGCTTCAGGCGCCCCTCTCCCCCCAAGCAGCAGCGCAGCATGAAGGGGTGAGGATCACTATAGCTGGGTTTTCCCTTCCCCAAAGTTCCCGGCCCGTAGTGGTAGAGGGGGCGGGCGGCGTTCTGGCGCCTCTTGGTGAGGGGCTGGTGATGGCGGAACTAATAGCCCACCTCGGTCTGTCGGTAGTGTTGGTGGCGCGCACTGCGCTGGGTACTATCAACCATTCCTTGCTCAGTCTAGAAGCCCTGCGGTCGCGAGGGCTGGAGGTCGCTGGCATGGTCTTCTGCGGACCTCCAGACGCTTCCAACCGTAAGGCCGTGGAGCAATTTGGTGTAGTTCCCACGCTTGGTGAGGTGCCCCTTCTCGACCCTCTGGACGCTGGTGCCATCGCTACTCTCGCGAACAACACACCCCCATGTTTTGCCGAAGCTAGGCATATGGTGGCCGGCTCCACGGGGACAGCCCATGGTTGAACGTGAGGATATCCCTGCCCTCGACTTGCGTTATGTATGGCATCCCTTCACTCAGGCAAGCACAGCGGGGCCTGCCCCGGAGATCGTCTCCGGCAAGGGGGCGTGGTTGCACGCTGCTGACGGGAGAAACATCCTCGATCTCATTTCCTCCTGGTGGGTGACTCTCCATGGCCATGCCCATCCTGCCATCGCAGGGGCCGTGGCGGAACAGGCCAAGCGTCTCGAACATGTGATGTTTGCGGGCTTCACCCATGCCCCTGCGGCGCGTCTGGCATCGCGTCTAGCAAAACTGCTGCCACCGGAACTCACGCGGGTGTTCTACTCCGATAACGGTTCCACGGCGGTGGAAGTGGCCCTGAAGATCGCCTGGCAGTACTGGCACAACAAGGGAGAGACAAAGCGCAAGCGTTTCCTCGCCTTTTCCAAGGGCTATCATGGTGACACCCTGGGTGCCATGTCGGTGGGCTCTTCCACCGGGTTTTATACACCCTTCGACGACCTTGTCCTACCGGTGACGTTCCTTCCATTTCCCGCCACTTGGGAGGGTGATAACGGGGCCCCGGAGAAGGAAGAGGAGGCACTTGCCAAAATTGATACCGTTCTTGCTAACGAGTCCGGTGGGGAGGTGGCGGCGGTCATCATTGAGCCTTTGGTGCAGGGGGCAGGTGGCATGCGTATGTGCCGTCCGGAGTTCCTCCGTTCCCTATGCGGACGCCTGCGTGAGGCGGAAGTACTGATCATCTTCGACGAGGTGATGACGGGATTCGGCCGCACCGGTTCCATGTTCGCCTGTGACAGAGCAGAAGTGGCGCCCGATATCATCTGTCTTGCTAAGGGGCTCACCGGGGGGTTCCTGCCGCTGGCGGTCACCATTTGTAGTGAGAAAATTCATAATGCCTTTCTCGGTGGGGATTTCGGGAGCGCTTTTGCCCACGGCCATTCCTTCACCGCTAATCCGCTGGGTTGTACCGCAGCTTTGGCCTCGCTTGACCTCTTCGAGAACGATTCTACGTTAGAGCGGGTGGCGGCTATGGAAGATCTGCACCGCCGGAGAATGCGAGATCTCTCCCGCCTGTCCAATGTGCACAACACCAGAGTCATGGGTTCTATTGCCGCCTTCGACTTGGAGGGGGGAAGCAAGGAGTATGGGTCATCCTGGGCTCAGCACCTACACGAGGCATTTCTCTCCCGCGGCTTGCTGGTGCGCCCCCTAGGCAACGTGGTCTATCTCATGCCGCCCTATTGCATTGGCGAGGATGACCTCCACCATGCCTATGACGAAATTTTTGAGGTGGTTTCACATTTACAGGCGGGTTAGCACGATTGTTTTCCAACTTCGGAGGAGTTTTCCCTGCCATACTATTTTATGTGTGAACGCTTAGGATAACGGCAGGAGTGCGGGGTCGCCGCTAGGGGAGAAAGATGAAGCAATTGTCTAAGGTATTTTTTTTAGTCCTGTTGTCGTTGGTTCTGACCCTGTCAGTAGCCGATGCGTTAGCACAGGCGGAGGGGCCTGTGGCTGTGGCGGGCGAGGTGAGTCTCGATCAACGAATTAACGAGGCCGTGGCCCCGCTTTCCGATGTTGTGACAAGCTTCGTCTTCTATACGGTGTCGGTGGGCGAATCCAAGTTTCCGGTTATCGTGGTGTGGCTGATCCTCACCGCCGTGATCTTCACTATCTATTTTCGGTTCATCAATTTTTGGGGCTTTGCCCATGCTCTCTCGATTGTGCGGGGGCGGCACGCTCCTAGCTCTGAACCAGGCGAAGTCACACATTTCCAAGCCCTGACGGCAGCGCTTTCAGGTACGGTAGGGCTCGGCAATATCGCCGGCGTCGCCGCCGCCATCGCCCTGGGCGGGCCGGGGGCCACGTTGTGGATGATCGTCGCCGCGTTTTTCGGCATGGCGTCTAAATTTCTGGAATGTTCCCTGGGGGCTAAATACCGCGTGGTGCACGAGGACGGCACAGTTTCCGGCGGTGCCATGTATTACCTTAGCCGCGGCTTTGCCGAGCACGGCCTGCCCCGTCTGGGCAAAGTATTGGCCGTCTTTTTCGCCGTCATGTGCGTGGGTGGGTCGCTAGGCGCGGGCAATATGTTCCAGGCCAATCAGGCATTCCAGCAGGTTTCGACGGCCACCGGAGGCGCTGCGGGCTTTCTCAGTGACAGCGGCTGGCTGTTCGGTCTTGTGCTGGCTGGTATCGTCGCCCTGGTGATTATCGGTGGTATCAAGAGCATCGCCCATGTCACCGAATTTGTAGTGCCCTTCATGGGCCTGTTTTACATTTTCTCTTCCATCGCCATCCTACTCATCCATGCCGAACAGGTGCCCAATGCGATGCATGCTATTTTCGTTGGTGCCTTTACCCCCGAGGCCGGGTACGGCGGCCTGATCGGGGTGCTTATGTGGGGGTTCCAGAGGGCAACCTTTTCCAACGAGTCGGGAATCGGGTCGGCGCCCATCGCCTATTCAGCAGTGCGGACAGACGAGCCGCTTTCGGTGGGATTCGTGTCGCTTTTGGAGCCCTTTATCGACACCGTGATCATTTGCACCATGACGGCGCTGGTTATCGTGATCTCAGGGGTTTACCTGGAAGGCGAGGGTTTGCGCGGGGTGGAAATGACTTCCGCCGCCTTTGCCTCTGCCTTCGACTGGTTCCCGTATCTCCTGGCGGTGGCCGTGACCATGTTCGCCTTTTCCACCATCATTACATGGTCCTATTATGGGTTGAAATCCTGGACCTTTCTGTTCGGGGAAACCCCCGTATCGGACCATATCTTCAAGCTCATCTTCTGCGCCTTCACCGTTATCGGTGCTTCTATGGAACTGGGAAAGGTGATCGGTTTTTCAGACGCCATGATTTTTGCCATGGCACTGCCCAACGGTATCGGTATGTTCCTTCTTGCTGGAGGTGTAAAGCGGGATTTAAAGGATTACTGGATAAGGGTGAAGGGGGTAAGCGCCATATCGTAGTGCGCGTTTGCAAGGCCGCCCCTAAGGAAAGATATTTTGTGGCGAGGGGATGACTTCCTTCCATATTTGGTGTTTATTCAGAGTCTCGGATAATGCACATCCTTCCCTTCTGACGCTTTAGCCAGAATCGGGTTGCTGCGTTTCGGGGGTGGCGGATCGGGCGTGAGAGAGACCATGTCAGAGCAGAAGCAGATAGTAGCCATTGCCTCGGATCATGCCGGCTATGAGATGAAAACAGCTCTCAGGGAGGAAATTTCAAGTCTCGGCTACGGTGTGTTAGACCTTGGAACCGATGGTCCCGATTCCGTGGACTATCCGGATTTTGCCCACGCCCTTGCCGAGGCCATAATCAAGGGTCTGGCGGAGCGGGGTGTTTTAGTTTGTGGCAGCGGTATTGGTGTCAGCATCACCGCCAACAGGCATCCCGGCATTCGTGCCTCCCTGTGCCACAACGTCGAGACGGCGCGACTGTCGCGCCAGCATAACGATGCCAATGTTCTCGCTTTGGGCGGGCGTATTGTCGGAATCGAGGTGGCCAGGAACTGCTTGAAAACGTTCCTGGAGACTGAGTTTGAGGGTGGGCGGCATGCGCGCCGCGTCGCCAAGATGGGATGATTCAGACCCTTGCGGCCCGTAGGGCACTGTGGGGAAATGAGAATTGGAAGGGGAAGCTCAACTATGGCAACGACGGATGTTTTTTTTGCTGCCCGACTGGCTGAGACTGATCCTGATGTGTTGAAGGCCATCGAGGATGAGTACGGACGGCAGCGGGACCAGATTGAACTCATCGCTTCAGAAAATATTGTTTCCAAGGCTGTTCTCGACGCTCAGGGAACGCTGATGACGAACAAGTATGCCGAAGGCTATGCCGGTCGCCGCTATTATGGCGGTTGCGAGCACGTGGACGTTGCCGAGACCCTGGCTATTGAACGTGCAAAGGAACTGTTCGACTGCGAATTCGTCAACGTCCAGCCCCACTCCGGCTCCCAGGCCAACCAAGGAGTCTTTCTGGCATTGATCAAGCCCGGCGACACTATCCTTGGCATGTCACTGGCCGCCGGCGGGCATCTTACCCATGGCGCCCCGCCCAATGAATCTGGCAAATGGTTCAACGCCGTCCAGTATGGGGTGCGCCGCGACGACCACCTTATCGATTTCGACGAAGTGGAGAAGCTGGCTACTGAACACAAACCCAAGCTTATTATTGCTGGCGGTTCGGCTTATCCCCGCGTTATAGACTTCCAAAAGTTCCGCGATATCGCCGACAAGGTGGGGGCTTGTCTGATGGTGGACATGGCCCATTTTGCGGGTCTCGTAGCGACGGGACTGCATCCCAGTCCGTTGACCATCGCCGACGTTGTAACAACCACTACTCACAAGACTCTGCGCGGCCCGCGTGGTGGCATGATCCTTTCGAGGGATGCCGAGATAGGCAAAAAAATAAATTCTGCCATTTTTCCTGGTCTCCAGGGCGGTCCACTCATGCATGTGATCGCCGCTAAGGCGGTAGCTTTCGGCGAGGCTTTGAAACCGGAATTCAAAACCTATATCCAGGCCGTTTGCGATAACGCTAGGACTTTAGCCAAGGTTGTAGTGGATCGCGGTCTAGATATTGTTTCTGGCGGTACTGATACCCATCTCATTCTGGTGGATCTGCGACCCAAGAAGCTCACCGGCAAAGCCGCTGAGGCTAGCTTGGAGAAATCTGCTATCACCTGTAATAAGAACGGGGTGCCTTTTGATCCTGAGAAGCCTATGGTGACGTCGGGCGTTCGTCTCGGCTCGCCCGCAGCTACCAGCCGCGGATTCGGCACCGAAGAATTCACCCAGGTGGGGAATATGATAGGTGACGTTCTCGATGGGCTAGCTGCTAATTCCGATGACAACAGCAAAGCCGAAGGAGAAGTTCGCGCTAAGGTCCAGGAACTTTGTGGGAGATTTCCCATATATAACAATGCGCTATAGGAACAGCTAAAACTTTAGGAGGATAGGGGGAGAGGGAAATGCGCTGTCCGTTTTGCGGTCATGATGATACCCAAGTGAAGGATTCGCGTCCCACTGAGGATAATTCGACAATCCGACGCCGCCGCATGTGTTTAGATTGTGGCTCGCGATTCACCACCTTTGAACGTGTCCAGCTGCGCGACCTCACGGTCCTCAAGCGCAATGGTCGCCGCGAACCTTTTGAACGTGACAAGCTGATCCGTTCTATCAGTATTTCCTGCCGCAAGCGTCCTGTGGAAGCAGATCGTATCGAACGTATTGCTAACAGTATCCAGAGACGGCTGGAAAGTTCCGGTGAAAGCGAAATCCCCACCGAAAGTGTTGGAGAGATGGTGATGGATGCCCTAGTCGCCCTCGATCAGGTCGCCTATGTGCGATTTGCTTCCGTCTATCGGAATTTCCGCGAGGCGAAAGACTTCGAGGACTTTGTGGGGCAGATCGGTGACGAAGAAGACTCTAAGGACTAACTCAGGAGCCAGACCGGGGAGTAATCCCGCCGAACTCCACTTCATGGAAACGGCTCTTTGTCTGGCACGCCGGGGGCTGGGTCGAGTGTGGCCAAACCCCGCTGTAGGCTGTGTTCTGGTAGGGTCGGGGAATAACGGTTCCGATTATATCATGAGTCGCGGATGGACCCAGCCCGGGGGACGTCCTCATGCCGAAACGCAGGCTCTTTCCCGTGCCAAATCCCGCGCCAAAGGCGCCACCGCTTACATCTCCATGGAACCCTGTGCCCATACAGGAGAAACCCCGCCCTGTGTAGGTGCCCTGATCAAAGCGGGGATTTCTCGCGCCGTAGTGGCGGTGGAGGATCCAGATCCTCGGGTTTCGGGACGGGGAATTGCCGCCTTGAAAAAGGCGGGAATTGCCGTTGATGTAGGCCTTTGCGCGCAAGAAGCGGAAGAAATCAACGCCGGATTCTTCATGCGGGTAAGGAAGGGTCGCCCGTTGGTAACTTTGAAACTGGCCACCACGTTGGATGGTCGCATTGCTACATGTCATGGTGAAAGCCGTTGGGTCACCGGTGAGACGTCGCGTCAGGTGGTGCACGGCATGCGCCTACGCCATGACGCTGTAATGGTGGGTAGTGGCACCGCGCAGGCGGACGATCCCGACTTGACCTGCCGCCTGCCGGGGTTGGCGGAGGGCTCCCCGGTGCGGGTGGTGATGGACGCACGGCTGCGTCTCTCCCTCACTGGTCGTTTAGTGAAGAACGCGGAACGTTATCCCACTTGGCTGATTACTAGGCTCGACTGTGACCGGGTGCGCCTTGAAGCCTATCGTGGTTGCAACCTAGAGATCATGGAAATCGGCTGCGATGATGACGGTAATCTCGACCCGCTAGCGACGCTGCAGGCGCTAGCGAAGAAAGGCATAACACGGGTTCTTGTGGAAGGCGGTGGCCACTTGGCGTCGGCTTTGCTAGGCCAAGGGCTTGTGGACCGGTTGGCGTGGTTTCACGCGCCACGGGTTATGGGTGGCAATGGTCTTGCCGCAGTGGCCTCCTTTGGTGTTGATGAGCTGTCTATGACGGCGGATTTTACCAGGCTGGTGGTGCGTGCTTCGGGCGAAGATATTCTGGAAATCTACGGCCGTAAGGCCTAGAACACGAGCCATGTTTACGGGAATCATCACCGACAGAGCGTGCGTGCGTTCCGTGGAGCACAACGGTGATACTCGTTTTGTGCTGAGCACAGGATATGATACCGCCACAATTAACCTTGGCACCTCCATTGCCTGTTCTGGTGTCTGTCTGACGGTTGTGGAGAAAGGCGCCGACGAAGAAGGCAATTGGTTCACGGTGGATGTTTCCGGAGAAACTCTGTCATGTACCACCTTGGGTAATTGGGGGGAAGGCACGATGGTCAATCTCGAGCGCTCACTTAGGTTGGGCGACGAACTAGGCGGGCATATTGTTTCGGGCCACGTGGATGGCGTAGTGCGGGTTACCGATATAACACCGCAGGGCGATTCTTTCCTCTACACATTCGAGGCCGAAGATGATCTCATGCCCTATATAGCCGCCAAGGGTTCAATAGCCATCGATGGGGTGTCGCTAACGGTGAACTGGGTTGAAGACGGGCGTTTCGGCGTCAATATTATTCCCCATACTCAAGATTGCACTACCTTTGGCTCCCTGAAACCCGGAGATCGGCTTAATCTGGAGATCGACATGTTTGCGCGCTACATGGCCCGTCTTCTTGAGAAGGAATGACTGTGTCTAACAAGGAATATCTTTCTTCTATCGAAGATGTCATCGCAGAGGCCAAGGCAGGTCGCATGTTTATCTTGGTGGATGATGAAAACCGCGAGAACGAAGGGGATCTCGTCATTCCCGCCGAAAAAGCGAACGCCGATTCTATCAATTTCATGGCCAAGCATGGGCGCGGACTGATTTGTCTTTCCCTAACCGCGGAACGAGTGGCACATCTTGGGTTGGGCCTCATGTCACCGGAGAACGCCTCGCGCCACCAGACCGCCTTTACCATTTCCATTGAAGCACGCGAGGGTGTCACCACCGGTATTTCCGCCTCTGATAGGGCGCGCACAATTGCCGTGGCCATTGATGGGAAGTCGGGCACTAAGGATGTTGTTTCGCCGGGCCATGTTTTTCCACTGGTGGCTCGTAACGGTGGCGTACTGGTGCGGACCGGGCATACGGAAGCAGCAGTGGATATTTCCCGCCTCGCTGGTCTCAACCCATCCGGCGTTATCTGTGAAATCATGAACGACGATGGTTCTATGGCTCGCATGTCGGACCTTGTGACATTCGCCGCAGAGCATAGACTGAAAATCGCCACCATTTCCGACCTTATTTCCTATCGGCGACGCACCGAAAAGGTGGTGCACCGGGTTCAGGAAACAGAGTTTGACAGCCTGTATGGCGGCAGCTTCCGCATGATCATTTACGTAAACGAGGTAGAATACGCCGAACACATCGCCCTGGTGAAAGGGGATATTTTGACGCCGGAGCCGGTCTTGGTGCGTATGCACGCGCTTAACGTACTGGAGGATGTGCTGGGCGACCTCTGTGGCGGCAATGGCGCGGTATTGCACACTGCCATGCGCATGATCGACGATGCTGGGCGTGGTGTGGTGGTACTGATCCGTGAGCCACGGCCTACCAGCCTACTTGATCGCATGAAGGCTCGCTACGGTGAGTTTTCAAAGGGGTCTGGAGAGGCACCGGAGGCTGGATCGGGGGCACATCCTGTGGAACTACGGGATTATGGTGTGGGGGCGCAGATTTTGCTCGATCTGGGCCTGAAGGACATGATTCTACTCTCTAACACTCATCACACCATTGTCGGGCTTGAAGGCTATGGTCTGAGTATTGTCGAGCAGCGTTCCTTGGCGCCCTGCGCTGCTAACATCCAGACGGGATACCCATGACCGGAAGGACTAATCCGCCCCATGTGCTGATCGTGGAGGCTAGATTTTACGAGGACATCAGTGACGAAATGCACCATGGTGCTGTCGCTGCCTTGGAAGAGGCAGGGGCTACTTATGATTCAATCACAGTTCCTGGTGCACTGGAGATTCCCGCAGCCATCCGTTATGCCATGGAGGCGGGGGATGGTTCTGCAGGGGATGGGAAATCCATAGACGGCTTCGTGGTGTTGGGCTGTGTCATTCGGGGCGAAACCAGACATTATGATATCGTCTGTGGCGAATGTTCGCGCGGAGTCATGGATTTAGCGCAGAAATTCACTCTTGCCGTGGGCTTCGGGCTTCTTACCGTGGAGAACCATGCCCAGGCTTTGGCGCGTGCGGCGGTGGGCAAGGGTGACCAAGGAGCACGGGCGGCCCGCGCCTGTCTCCACATGATTCGTCTCAAGCGCAACTTTCAGCTTTTTCCTAAATGACGCCGGTATCGGGTCTTCCTCGCAATCGTAAGGCTGATGCTAACAGGGCGGCGGGCAGTTCCCCCACCGTGGCACTCAGCGCCGCCCGCTTGGCGGCCGTACAAGCGCTCTATCAGATGACTCTATCCGAGAGCCCGGCACAAAAGGTAATTGGGGAATTTCTCCACCATCGGCTAGGCGCTGGAGACGAGGGATCAGTCGCGGACGCCGACCGCACCCTATTCGTTACTATTGTGGAGGGAGTGGCTGCGCGCGAGGAAGAGTTGGATCCCATGATTGCCTCGAATCTCGCCAATGACTGGAACATGGACCGAATACAGCCCATTCTGCTTGCGATTCTGCGCGCTGGGTCCTTTGAGCTTTTGGCCTGTGGGCAGGTGCCGCCACGGGTGGTGATTACCGAATACGTGGACATTACCCACGCCTTTTTCGAAGATCGGGAACCAGCCTTCGTCAACGCCGTCCTCGACCGTCTGGCCCATGTCCTGCGGGAGGATGGCTGGGAGACCCCTTGCGATGAGCCCTAAAACTGACAGGGACGAATTCGCCCGCATCGCGCATTTTTTTGCCCCCCTGGCAAGCGCCAGCGAGGATGCGCTAGGACTCAAGGATGATGCCGCTCTATTTGAGACTGGACGCGTGCGTGAGATGGTGGTGACGACTGATGCCTTGGTGGCGAGGGTGCATTTCTTGGAAAATGATCCTCCAGGCCTGATCGCGAAGAAACTGCTACGAGTCAATCTCTCCGACCTCGCTGCTATGGGTGCACTCCCGCGCGCCTATCTTATGGTTCTTGGCCTGCCTAAGGAAGTAGGCGATGACTGGCTAGAGGCTTTCGCGTTGGGGTTAAGGGAAGATCAGGAAACCTTCGGTGTTACATTACTGGGCGGGGATATGGTGGCAATACCCGGCCCGCTGATGCTCACGCTCACCCTGTTGGGAGAGTCTGGAGAAGAAGGCGTCATGACTCGTTCTGGTGCACGACCAGGGGATAACGTGTTTGTTTCTGGGACCATCGGTGATGCCGCTCTGGGGCTAAATGTTCTGAAGGGCGGGCTGGTGGGACTGGACGAGGTGGCGGCTGATTTCCTGATTGCACGTTACCGGCTGCCAGAGCCCAGGCTTGAACTAGGGAAGCGGCTTTGCGGCCTGGCGCGGGCGGGCACGGATATTTCAGACGGTCTTGCGGGAGACCTGGGCCGCATCTGCGGGGTGTCAAGCGTGGGAGGACGTATAAACGCTTCGCGAGTGCCCTTGTCGGCCGCGGCACGGGCAGCCCTTGAAAGGGAACCGTCCCTAATGGAGGTTATCCTCGGTGGCGGCGATGATTACGAACTTCTTTTCACCGCGGCTTCCGAAGCCGAGTCTGAAATAACCGCTCTCGGCGATGCCATCGGCCTGCAGTTGACGGTTGTTGGTACCATTTTGGAGGGTGAAGGGGTTTCTATTGTTGACGACAGCGGTGCTGAGATTGTCCTTAATAATTTAGGCTACAAACATTTTTGAAAGCCCCTGCAAAGCCTTGTTGCGGGAAGGGTTTTAATCTGGCATGTTCTCGGCGATTTTGCCCCGGCACCCACGGCCGGGGTCGTTTTCCCATATGATTTTTAGGGGTAGTCATTCATGTCTGAGGCTTTAGTGATTTCTTGCGGCGTTCTGGCGCTGCTCTATGGCGTCTATGCGGGACGTGCGGTGCTTTCTTCGAGTGCTGGAACCGAGCGCATGCAGGAAATCGCCGCCGCCATTCAGGAAGGCGCCAGTGCTTATCTCAACCGTCAATACCGCGCCATCGCCCTTGTCGGCGTGGTGATTGGGGCGCTGTTGGGCCTGCGCCTGGGCTCCCATGTGGCCGTGGGTTATTTCATCGGCTCCGTGCTTTCGGGGCTGGCCGGCTATATCGGCATGAACGTGTCGGTGCGGGCCAACGTGCGCACCGCCGAAGCGGCGCGCAGCGGGGGTCTGCAGGAAGCTCACGGGGTGGCCTTCAAGTCCGGCGCCATTACCGGCATGCTGGTGGTGGGGCTGGGGTTGTTGGGGGTTTCCGTCTATTACGGCTATCTCATGCAGATCTTCGACCGCGGCAATCCCGAAGATATGCGCAGTATCATCGAGGCCTTAGTGGCCTTGAGCTTCGGCGCCTCCCTGATTTCCATTTTTGCCCGTCTCGGCGGCGGCATCTTCACCAAGGGCGCCGATGTGGGGGCCGATCTGGTGGGCAAGATCGAAGCCGGAATTCCCGAGGACGATCCCCGCAACGCCGCCGTGATCGCCGACAACGTGGGCGACAACGTGGGCGATTGCGCCGGCATGGCCGCCGACCTGTTCGAGACCTATGTGGTGACGGTGGTGGCTACCATGTTATTGGCATCTATCTTTTTCAGCGGCGATGCCCAGGAGCAAATGATGTTCTATCCCCTGGCCATCGGCGCGGTGTGCATCGCCGCTTCGGTGATCGGAACCTTTTTCGTACGCCTCGGTGAAGACCGCAAGATCATGAAATCCCTCTATAAGGGCTTCATCGTCACCGCGCTTATTTCCGCCGTGCTGATCTACCTCGTCACCAAGCACACGCTTGGCATGACCACCGATTACACTATCGGCGGGCTTGTCTTCGCGGGCCGTCATCTCTTCTACAGCGCTCTCGTTGGCCTGGGAGTTACCGGGCTTATCGTGTGGATCACAGAATACTACACCGGGACGTATTTCCGTCCCGTGCAAAGCGTGGCCACCGCCTCCAACACGGGGCACGCCACCAATATCATCCAGGGGCTCGCCGTTTCCCTTGAATCCACGGCCTTGCCGGTTATGGTTATCTGTGGCGGAATCATCGTCGCCTATCTCAACGCCGGGCTGTTCGGGATCGCCGTCGCCGCCACCACCATGCTGGCGCTGGCGGGGATGGTGGTGGCTCTGGATGCATATGGCCCCGTAACCGATAATGCCGGTGGTATCGCCGAGATGGCGGACCTGCCCGAAGACGTGCGCAACATCACCGATGCGCTGGACGCTGTGGGCAACACCACCAAGGCGGTGACCAAGGGCTATGCCATCGGCTCGGCGGCGCTGGCGGCACTGGTGCTGTTTGCCGCCTATACCGAGGACGTCCATCATTATTTTCCCGACCTTGACGTCACCTTCCAGCTGCAGAACCCCTATGTGGTGATCGGTCTGTTCCTGGGCGGGCTGTTGCCATACCTGTTCGCTTCCATGGGCATGATGGCGGTGGGCCGCGCAGCAGGTGCTGTGGTGGTGGAAGTGCGTCGCCAGTTCAAGGAAATCAAGGGTATTATGGAAGGCAAAGCAAAACCCGAATACGGCCGCGCCGTGGATCTGCTGACCAAGGCGGCGATCAAGGAAATGATTGTGCCATCCATGCTTCCGGTGCTGGCCCCCGTGGTGGCCTATGCGGTGATCAATGTCGTTGCTGGACAGGAGGCGGCGTTGGTCACGGTGGGGGCGATGCTTCTTGGAACCATAGTCACCGGGTTATTTGTAGCTATTTCCATGACCTCGGGCGGTGGCGCTTGGGACAATGCCAAGAAGTTCATCGAGGATGGCCATCACGGCGGCAAGGGCTCGGAGGCCCATCATGCTGCGGTGACCGGTGATACCGTCGGCGATCCCTACAAGGACACCGCCGGACCAGCTATCAACCCGATGATCAAGATCACTAATATCGTCGCCATTTTGCTGTTGGCCATACTGGCGGCGTAGGACCTCGAAGGCCGGAGTTTTTTGTTGATAAATCTTGCTTGAAACACTGGGGGGGGTAGACTTACCTGCCGGGTCCTGGCATCGGGCTTCCTTCGGGTACGCGGCCGAAATTACTCAGGAGCTGTTCCCAGATCGAAAGCTTGCGTCCGTGGGTTGGAGTGATGCGCTCCACCATAACAATATCATGTCCGTCTTCTTCGTGGTAGAGGACGATATCTGCCAGTTTACCCTCTTCATTGAAAACGATGGCGACGATTTTCTGGTCCATGACCACCGGCTCTAAGAAGGCTACCTGCTGCGTAACGCGCTTGATATAGTACCAATTGTCGTCGTCGAAAAGCGAGGTGGTTGACGGCGTGCCGATGAGCTTGGTCACATCGTCGCGTGTATGGACGCCAATATCTAGGGCAGCGAGCTTTTCAGGATTGGGGAGTTGACCATCCACATGTTCCGAAGTGGCGCATGCTGAAAGGGTCATGGCTGACACTCCCAAGGCAACGAGACAGCGCACAACGGTCATAAGGCATCACCTTTCAGAGGAAAACCCATTAATTCAGCATAAAAAACGAGAGGCGCGTACCATATCACAATCCCTAGGGGCTGCAGATTGAAATTATTCCGGGAAGTGTGCCGATTCTGGATTCCACTAGCTTGGGGGGGTCTTTCACGGCAGGCATTAGTAAAAGGCGTTGACCGGGTCTAGCACGCCTTCTAATTTGCTTTTTATATATCATATCCGGATGGTTATGGTCGAAGGGCGCCAGTATTCCCCGTGTTTCTGGACAGCCAATATGTAATGGAAAAATGGCTAATAAGGATCAGAACACTTGACCCGTGAGGCAGCGGAAGCTGAATTTTCCCGGATCATCTTCCCAGCCCGGCTGGGCAAGGAAGGCGAAGAGCATCACATCGAGGGCACGGCGGAGGAATGCGCGGCACTGGCCCAGCGTTTCGGTATTGTTTCCCTCGATAGGCTCTGCGCTGACGTGATGGTCCGGCCTTCTGGCGAACGCGGTGGTGTCAAGCTCACTGGCACTTTCGAGGCCGATGTGGTGCAAAGCTGCGTTATTACCCAAGAGCCTGTAGTCACCAGTGTAAAGGAAGCCTTCAACTGGCTGTTTAGGGCCGAAGCGAAGGAAGATAACGGGGTTTCAGGGGAAGAACTGGTGCTTTCCCACGTGGAAGAGCCGGAACCTCTTGAAGGCGAGGAACTGGATATGGGGGAATGCGTCGCCCAGTATCTGAGCCTTGCCCTTGACCCCTATCCACGATTACCGGACGCGCAGTTACCACCGGAGTTAACGGAGAACGTGGGTACAGGGGCGGAGAAAGAAGAAACATCGGAGAGCCCATTTTCAGCCCTCCAAGTTTTGAAAAACAGACGTTAAATCAACTTATTATCCATTCCTGTTGCCCGGCCTTGAGTTTTTCGTTAAGTAAGCAGACATTCCAGAGACTACCCCCATAGTATGAGAGTGAAAGCATGGCTGTACCCAAGAGAAAAGTATCCACGTCGAAACGGAATATGCGCCGCTCGCATGATTCCCTTAAGGTTGCGGGTTATGTGGAATGCCCGAGTTGCGGCGAATACAAATTGCCCCATCATGTTTGCGAGTCGTGCGGTACTTACCACGACCGTGAAGTGGCCGAGGCTGCGAGCATATAGATTTTCTGACCTTGCGTGGGGATTCCGGCAGTGAGTAAAGGCCATATCATCGCCCTTGACGCCATGGGTGGGGATCAAGCGCCGGAAGTGGTGATTAGGGGCCTCGAAATCGCCCATGAGCGGTTTCCAGGTATCCATTTTCTGTTGTTCGGTGATTCTAAGCGTCTCAACGAGTTACTGGACAAATCATCCATAACTCACAAAAGTTGTTCGGTACATCACACCGTTGATGTGGTGACCTCCGAAGCCAAACCTTCGCAGGCGTTGCGAAACGGCAGAGAATCGAGCATGCGCATTGCCATCAATTCGGTACGTGACGGCCTTGCCGAAGGCGTCGTTTCTGCGGGGAATACGGGCGCACTTATGGCCATTGCTAAGTTCGTCCTGAAAACCCTTCCTGGCATAGACCGTCCGGCTATAGGCGGTTTTTTCCCCACCCAGAAGGGCGAAAGCCTGATGTTGGACTTGGGAGCTAATGTAGAATGCGATTCTGATAATCTGGTACAGTTTGCGGTAATGGGGGAAGTGTTTGTCCGCACCGTTCTAGGGCTCGACAAGCCCTCCATAGGACTTCTCAACGTAGGATCGGAACAGCGTAAGGGTCATGATTCTGTTCGCCGCGCTAGTGATATTCTACGCAACAGCCACCTGCCCATACATTTCCACGGTTTTGTGGAAGGCGACGACATCGCCGCCGGCACTGTAGATGTGATTATCACCGACGGATTTTCGGGTAACATCGCCTTGAAAACCGCCGAAGGCATGGTCCATCTTTATTCCGACTATCTAAAGAAGGTCTATCGTAGCACCCTAATCTCGAGGCTGGGGTACCTGTTGAGCCGAGGAGCCCTGCAGCGGCTAAAGTACCGGCTTGACCCGCGGGTCTATAATGGCGCGGTTCTTCTTGGGCTCAACGGGATTGTGGTCAAGAGTCACGGGGGCACTGACGCCGTGGGGTTTGCGAATGCCATTAGCGTTGCCGTAGACATGATCAGTAACGGATTCAACAACATCATCAAGGAAGAATTCGATACCCTCAATCTGGAGCCGGATCGAGATTTCCAGTCTTCTGTCCTGTAACATGCCTGATTTCTCCACGTGATATGACTATCCGTTCTCAGATTATCGGTTGCGGGTCCTATCTTCCCGCGAGGGCCGTTACCAATGAGGAATTATCGCGTAATTTGGACACTTCAGATCAATGGATCCGTGAACGTTCGGGCATAGAAAAACGCCATATCGCTGCCGAAGGAGAATTTACCTCGCATCTAGGTATTGCCGCAGGCCAGGCAGCCCTGGACGATGCTGGGATCGGGGCCAGTGAGGTCGACCTTATCGTTTTAGCCACTTCTACCCCTGATGAGACCTTTCCCTCCACGGCGTCGTGCATACAGGCCGGCCTTGGTGCCACAGGCGCTGCTGCCTTTGATGTTCAAGCGGTCTGTGCCGGCTTCATCTATGCCCTGGCTGTTGCCGATAATTTCATCCGCTGCAGCCAAGCGTGCACAGTCTTGGTAATCGGTGCCGAGACCCTTTCGCGGATTCTTGACTGGAACGACCGCAGTACCTGTGTCCTGTTTGGGGATGGCGCCGGCGCGTTGGTGTTGCAGGCAAGCAAAGGGCTGGGAGAGGTAAACGATCGCGGGGTGTTGTCTACGCATCTGCATTGCGACGGCCGCGATCACGATTGTCTTTACGTGGATGGCGGCCCCTCAAGTACTGGCATGGTGGGAGTTGTGAAAATGCAAGGCAAGGAAGTTTTCAAGAAGGCGGTGGTGCGTCTCACTGAAGTTGCTGAGGAGGCCTTTTCCACTCACGGGTTGTCAGGCAGGGATGTGGACTGGATGGTACCCCACCAGGCAAATCTGCGAATCATGAAGGGGATGGCGAAGAAACTTGATTTCGGCGAAGAAAAGGTGATCGTCACCATAGACCAGCACGCCAATACCTCGGCGGCCTCCATTCCCCTGGCTCTGGATTGGGGTTGCAGCGAGGGGAAAATCCAGCCCGGACACCTTCTCTTGCTGGAGGCCCTCGGCAGCGGGTTGACCTGGGGGGCGGCCATTGTCCGCTGGTAGGGGGGCAGTGGCCGCTCCGGGTTTCAAGGCATATTGGCAGCAAATAATCTATACCTTTGCAATTGACGGATATTGCTGCAGACGCTAGGGTTTTCCAGTGAACCAGTGGGAGGGAGTTCATGGCTGACCGCACCGTAACGCGCGCGCATTTGGCTGAGTCTGTCTATCAGGAGGTGGGCCTGTCTCGCGGTGAATCTGCGGAACTTGTCGAATCCGTGCTGGAACAAATTTCATCCATACTATCGAATGGTGAAAAGGTGAAAATTTCCTCCTTTGGCAGTTTTAACGTGCGTATGAAGGGGGAGCGAATCGGCCGCAACCCCAAGACTGGAGAAGAAGTTACCATTACCCCCCGCCGGGTGGTGGTGTTCCGTCCTTCCCATATTCTCAAGCATCGTATTAACTCTTTCCTCGGCGAGGCTGCAATCAAGCGCACGAGGTAAGTTATGACTGGCACTTCACACTCTTCGGCAGCACAAATATCGCTCCGTGGCAGGGATAAGTCGCCCTCAGCTTTCCGCACCATCAGTGAGGTGGCTAACGAACTGAATGTGCCCCAGCACGTCCTGCGGTTCTGGGAATCGAAGTTCAACCAGATCAAGCCCATGAAACGTGGCGGGGGGCGGCGCTACTACCGACCCGAGGATATCGTCCTGCTACGCGGTATCCAACGTCTTCTTTATCACGACGGCTATACCATTAAGGGCGCACAGCGTCTGTTGCGCGAAGAGGGGGTAAAGTCCTTGGTGGAGGACCAGCGCATGACACCGGCGCGGTCCTCTCACAACAAGGGGAAAATGGCCGAATCTTCCGACGGCGCGGCGACTATTGGCATCCGTACCGAGTTACAGAAAATTCTCAAGGAGTTGGAAGCTCTACGCAGTTTATTGAACAAAATGTAGCCCAGGGAAGGTTTCTGACAGTGCCGGAGAGCGTATGGATGGTGCCCTCTTGCAAGGCTCCGTTCGAATGGTATAGTGCGCCGCCGCTGGCGTAAAAATCTTGTTAAGATTATATGTCGGGATGACCGGAAGTCGTCTTTTCGGAGCGTAGCGCAGCCTGGTAGCGCATCACACTGGGGGTGTGGGGGTCGTCAGTTCAAATCTGACCGCTCCGACCATAAATTTCATTTGGAAGCGGCCAAAAACGGCCAGCCCTTTCATATGGTTGTACCTCCTTAGTCGCCAGAAGGAGAGTCAAGCCCTGCTGCGACGGGTCAGAATTTTTCGCCCTAGGGGCGTGAGCTTGCACACTAACCAGTCTGGTTTAAGCGGGTTGGCGAACCATGGGGCAGCCCAGCCCTGGTCTATGCAGCTTCGGATGGTGCGGGGACCAACGCGTTTGCCGTTGGCATCGAATAGGGGGAGCTTGCCGCCCGGCTGATCCAGCCCGCGGGCGAGCCACCCATGTTGCACAGGGGTTGGCCGTGCGTGGAGGGTTACGACCTTGTGCTTACTCTGTTCAGCATTGCGGACCGTACCCACGGGCAACCTCCTTTCCTAGCAAAATCAGCAGTTCTTTTAACATCCGGCATAAAAAACGCCGGCACCTGTTCCCTTTTTCTCACTCTAAGTAAGCATGTCTTTTACGCCAAGAAAATTATGCTTGCATCACAAAGAGATATCTCACTTTGATAAGTGTATTTCAAAAGTTGATCATATATCCTGTCCAGGCCCCCGCAGGCCGGATTTTCCAGGGAGGAGAGTCATGGAGTTCCGTTTTATCTACATAACCGCCGGATCCGAATCCGAAGCCCGCGCCATTGCCGCCGCCCTCGTGGAGGAGCGCCTCGCCGCCTGCGTCAACATCATCCCCGGCATGCGGTCTATTTATCACTGGGAGGGCAAGATCGAGGAGACCGACGAAACCATCCTTATCGCCAAAACCATCAAGAACAGTGTTCCCGCTATCATCGGGCGCGTCAGGGAGCTACACAGCTATGACTGCCCCTGTGTGGCCTCTCTCTCCATCGAGGACGGCAATCCTCAATACCTAGACTGGCTGGCAAGAGAAACCGCCTAAATCCCCCCACAACTATACGACTACCATGATACCGCATCATAACCATCTATTTTCTCTAGTTTTTTGTATATTGACTTGCTTTGGTTGCGTGGCATACTCCGCGCCCCGCTGGCGTCTGATTTAGGCTTGGCGTGACAGAATCGAATACTACAGACGGACTACAAAAAACTATCATGAAGACCTATTCCGCCAAGCCCTCGGAGATCGAAAAGAAGTGGTACGTGATCGACGCTGAAGGCCTTGTTCTTGGCCGTATGGCCGCGGTTATTGCCAGGATGTTGCGGGGTAAGCACAAGCCCAGCTTCACGCCCCACATGGATTGCGGAGACAATATTGTGATCATCAATGCTGAGAAGGTAAAGCTCACTGGCAAAAAGCTCACCGACAAGGTATATACCCGTCATACCGGCCATCCAGGGGGAATCCGCAGAAAAACCGTCGGAAATATCCTTAGCGGCAAGCGTCCCGAACAGCTGGTTATCAAGGCGGTGGAACGCATGTTGCCACTCGGCCCACTAGGTCGCCGCCAAATGAAAAATCTAAAGGTCTTTAGCGGCTCCAAGCATCCTCACGAGGCCCAGAAGCCCGAGGCCTTGGATATAGCTGCCATGAACGACAAGAACAGAAGGAGCGTCTGACCATGGCTGGAGATGCCCCGACTTTAGCCGATGTGGTTCCGGAACTGGCTGGCGTCGCGTCCGATGTAGACGTCTCGGCGGTGACGGAAGCGCCAGCTATTCCCTCGGAACCCAAGCTTGATGCCTCTGGCCGCGCCTATGCCACCGGTAAGCGCAAGGATGCCGTGGCTCGAGTCTGGGTGAAGCCTGGAAGCGGTAGGATCACGGTCAACGGCAAGGAAATGGATACCTATTTCGCCCGTCAGGTATTGCGCATGCTCATCCGCCAGCCCTTTGAGCTGACCAGTCGTGGTTCAGAACTCGATGTGGATTGTTCGGTTTCCGGTGGCGGTCTTTCTGGCCAAGCCGGTGCTGTGCGTCACGGTATCAGCCGTGCCCTCGTCAACTACGAGCCCGGGCTACGGCCGATCCTCAAGAAAGGTGGATTCCTCACCCGTGATGCGCGCGTGGTGGAACGCAAAAAGTATGGTCGCCACAAGGCCCGCCGAAGCCACCAGTTCTCAAAACGTTAAGCCACAAGGTTTTTTAGTTGCGAAAGAAGGGTGTTCCCGGTTGGGTGATCCCTTTCTCTACCGGAACTACGTGGAGGCCGCTTTCCTTTGACCTCACGCGGCTTTATTCTCATACCTGATTTAAGAAGTGGACCATGACTAAATCGACGAAAGGAATTTCCATGGCAGTCCCCACCGCCATCTTGGGGGCCAGCGGCTATACTGGGGCTGAGCTCGTACGGATTCTCTCCTGCCATCCGGAAACCGAATTGAAAGTTCTAACCGCCGAACGCCAGGCAGGAAAAACCGTAGACGAGGTTCATCCCCATCTAGTGGGGCTCGACCTGCCTCCTCTGGTGGCCACGGCGGAAGCTGACCTTTCCAAAGTATCTGTGGTCTTCGCCTGCTTGCCCCACGGGACCTCGCAGGAGATCATCGCCGCTTTGCCGGATAATTTGAAAATCATCGATCTCTCCGCTGATTTCCGGTTTGCTGACACAGACACCTATGTCCAGTGGTATGGGCGCAAACACACCGCCCCGAAGCTGCAGAAGGAGGCCGTCTATGGTCTCTCTGAAGTGGCACGGGATGCTGTGAAAACGGCGCGGCTTGTGGCTAATCCAGGATGTTATCCTACCGCCTCCTTGCTGCCGTTGACACCGCTTCTCAAAGCCGGCCTGATTGACTCCGATGGTATTATAATAGACGCTAAGTCCGGCTTTTCCGGGGCGGGACGGGCGTTGAAGGAGTCCAACTTGTTCTGTGAAGTTTCCGAAGGCTTAGCCGCCTATGGGGTGGCAACACACCGCCACAGTCCGGAGATCGAGCAGGGTCTGAGTAACGCGGCGGGGTCCCCCGTTACCATCACCTTCACACCGCATCTTTCACCAATGAACCGGGGAATCTTCGCCACCATTTATGTGCGGCTTTCTGGGGGTGCGGACGCTAAGGACCTGCGGGCGGAACTGGTCACTTCTTACTCCAATGCGCCCTTCATGCGGGTGCTGGAAGAAGGCGCTATGCCCTCTACCCGGCATGTGCGCGGATCTAACGCCTGCCATATGGCGGTTTTCGCCGACCGCAGACCAGGTTGCGCTATCCTACTTTCAGTAATTGATAATTTGGTTAAAGGGGCTAGTGGACAGGCGGTGCAAAACTTCAATCTCATGTCTGGTTTGGACGAGACCGCTGGCCTCAAAGACTTATCACTTTCCCCGTAAGGCGCGCGGCCATGGGACCCGACACTGGGGAAAAGTTGGCGCCTGTCAAGACCGTAATGGCGAACGAACTTTGGGCTGGTAATCTCGCTAAACCCATCCGTGTCGTCAGTAATGCGGGGACAGCATTCATTCTGGATTTGGCCCAGCGCCATTACCAGTTATCCAAAGAATATATTGGAAAAAGACGATCCCCTGAAAGCAGTGCCGATCTGGGGTGGAATCAGAGCATATGTCCGAAGCCCCTGGTTATTTTTTTTATGGTGTGTACGTTTTTCGCGACTCTGCCTAGTTGTTCGCCATCTCGGTTGGCAGAGGCTGCGCGATTACTCGACGATATTAATGCTGGAACCGGCTCTAGTGAACTAAAGGCATTGACCACGTCTCCGTTGCGCGAGGCCGTGTTCTACGGTGGTAGGGATGGATCCGGCGCTTTTGCAGGCGACCTTTACTCTTCCGCAGAGTCGGAGTTAGCGGGCATGGTCTTGGTTCCCGGCGTCGCCAGAAAGGGGAAAGACGATCCGCGTTTGGTGGCCCTCGCCACCACCCTGGCACGAGCGCGGTTTATGGTTCTTGTCCCGGACCTTCCCCGTCTACGTGACCTCCGGATAGGGCCGGAAGATGCCGCTGGTATTGCCGCCGCGGCGCGTCATCTTAATAGCCGTCTGGCGGGGCGGGGAAAGATGGGTATAACGGCGGTTTCCTACGCTGTGGGCCCGGCAGTGCTGGCACTGTTCGAGCCAGGCATGGCGGAGAAGGTGGATTTTGTTCTGGCCATTGGTGGTTATTATGACATGACGGCAGTGATTACCTTTTTCACCACCGGTTATTACCGCAAAGAAAGGGGTAAGTCTTGGCGGCATCGCTACCCCAACGCCTACGGCAAGTGGGCCTTCGTGCGCGGTAACACCGGACGGCTCGATTCTCGCGCCGACGGGGCATTGCTAGCGCAGATAGCGGAACGCAAGCTAGATAATATGGAAGCTCATATTAATGACCTAGTAAGCAAACTTAGTCCCGAAGGAAAGTCGGTCCATGCGCTTCTCGTCAATAACGATCCCGAACAGGTGGAAACGCTGATCGCTGCCCTGCCTTCCCGCATCGTTGAGGATATTGCTGCCCTTGATCTTACGCGCCGGAATATGGCCTCATTGGGAGTGAGCTTTGTTTTGGTACATGGTCACGACGATCCCATTATTCCGGAGACAGAGAGCATGGCTCTGGCTCGCGCCCTGGCGCCAGGGCGGAGCGAACTGTTTCTTCTTGAGAGTCTCAACCATGTGGACCCAAGACCGGCTGGATTGACCGACAGACTGCGTCTACTACGGGCCATTTATACGGTGTTGGAACTGCGCGATTCAGTGGTCGTGCGGTAATCGTAATTCAGAGAATTTACGCTATCACGTAGGATCCAGGGGCGTCTTCTATGGGCTCGAGCCTGCCGTCACCAGGAATCCGAGAGGGCACCTTGCCGCCGGAGAACTTGGTGATCCATTTTTCCCATTCTGGCCACCAAGACCCTTCGCTTCGGTTTGCGCTTGCAAGCCATTTTTCTGGCTCCCTGAGGTTGCGATTGTGGGTCCAGTAGCAATATTTCCCAGCCTGGGGTGGATTGATGACCCCAGCGATATGACCTGAGGCGGCTAATACGAACTTCACCGGCCCAGCCAGCAGCCAGGTCGCCGCATAGGTGCTTTTCCAGGGAGCAATATGGTCCTCGCGGGAGGAGAGCATGAAGGAGGGAGTCTTTATCTTTCCTAAATCGACAGGTACACCACCTAAGGTGATTCCCCCTGGCTTCACCAGGTTGTTTTGCAAATACATATTGCGTAGGTAGAAACTGTGTATTTCCGCCGCTATGCGGGTGGAGTCGGCGTTCCAGTGCAGCAAATCGAAGGGGAAGGGGTCCTTTCCCAGCAGGTAGTTGTTTACCACAAAGGACCAGATCATGTCGTTGGCACGCAACATGTTGAAAGTGGTGGCCATTTCGCGGCCGCCGAGATAGCCCTGAGAACGCATCTTTTCTTCTAGCTCTCCAAGCTGTACTTCATCGATGAAAACCCCCAACTCTCCGGGGTCACTGAAATCCATGAGTGTAGTGAAGAAGGTGGCGCTCTTGATGCGATCGTCCTTTTTCTCTGCCATATAGGCCAAAGTGGCAGCTAGAAGGGTGCCACCGATGCAATAGCCGATAGCGTTGATCTCGTGCTCTCCGGTGGCTTTCTCGATAGCATCTAGGGCCGCCAGCGGCCCCTCGAACATATAGTCTTCGAAGCTCTTGTGGCTGAGTTTTTCATCGGGGTTGACCCAGGAAATAATAAATAAGGTATGTCCCTGGTCGAGGGCCCATTTAACGAAGGATTTCTTGGGTGAGAGATCGAGAACGTAGTACTTGTTGATCCAAGGGGAGATAATCAGCAGAGGGCGACGCTTCACTTTTTCTGTGGTGGGCGCGAACTGGATAAGCTGAAGCAATTCATTCTGGAATACCACTTTTCCCGAAGTAGCGGCGATGTTTTCTCCTATGGTAAAAGCATCGTGGTCGGTCATGGTGATTGCAAGCCGACCCTCGCCGCGGTCCAGGTCGGCAAGCATGTTGTTAAGGCCCTGGATTAGGTTCTCACCCTTGGTCTCAATGGTGGCGCGCAGTACTTCTGGATTACTAAGGACGAAATTGCTGGGTGAAAGGGTATCGACGAAGTGGCGGGTGTAGAACTCCACCTTTTGGGTGGTTTTTTCGTCCATCCCCTCTACCTCGCGCACCGTGGCCTGGAGCCAGCGCGAGGTCATGAGATAGGACTGCTTGATGAAATTGAAGACGCTATTTTTTTCCCAGTCTTCATGGTGGAAGCGGCGGTCACCTGGTTCTGTCTCCACCACCGGGGCCACCTTTTCACCGCTCAGGGTTCGCGACGTGTTCCACCACAAGTCCATATATCCCTGCCACAGGGAGGCATGGGCTTTGAACACCATTTCCGGGTTATCCATCATACGTGCTGTTAACTCCAGGAAAGCGGAACCGATGTTGAAGGGATCAGCGTGCAGAACCTCACCTTGATGTTCCAAGAAGCGGGTGATGATCTGCTGGCTTCTGTCGGCGATCTTCACCACCGTGGCGGCAAGTTCCGCGGGATCGGGGATGGCATTTTCCGTTGAGTCGTTTTCAAGAGGCGCTTGTCTGGGCATGTAAGTCCGTGGAGAGAGAGAGGTATTTCCGACCGTTTGCAGGGCTTTCAGGGGGCTGAAAAGGGCTTCGTCACGCCTTGTGGTACGTAGGAAATTTTTTCTCTGTTTTTATGCTGCGCTGCAATAAAATTGTAAAGGATTAAATAATCAAGCCATGTACGAATCTTTCATCTGACAGGACCGTGACAAATGTTATGATCATTCATCCCTTTCTCTATGTAATTTTTAGTTTCCACGGGTGTGATGACATGAAAGCGCTTCTTTTTCCGTACAGATACGATTCTCAATTTCTCACCATGGCTCTGCTGGGGGCGGCTTTTCTGATGCTTTCGGGATGCTCATACGTTCCCGACGCCCTAAACCCAGTGGAATGGTACAAGGATGCGACGGGCTTGTTAGGAGACGAGGAGGAAGAGGAAGGGGTGAAGGCAACGCCCGCCAGCGAGGAAGTTCCCGGTACCGATAAAGATTTCCCAAAACTG
>MPLX02332563.1_pt1 | contig 29127 bp, 35 predicted proteins | sample 1617341 | NCBI WGS metagenome assembly MPLX02 (sample SAMN05944804, study PRJNA350692) | marine metagenome | biome: marine; feature: ODZ; material: water; isolation source: 120 m water sample filtered on 0.2 um supor filter | place: Pacific Ocean | collected 2012-04-08 | depth 120m m | reverse complement strand
CAAGGGTAAAACGGCCACTGCGCGACGCATCTCCGATGGCGCCACGTTGACCCCGACAGGCTGGACCACGATGTCCAAATCCAAGAATAATGGTGTCGATCCGCAGACCCTGGTGGACCGCTATGGGGCCGATACCGTGCGGCTTTTCACTATGTTCGCTTCGCCACCGGATCAGGCGCTTGAATGGAATGATGATGCTGTAGCTGGATCCCAGCGCTTTTTGCGCCGCTTATGGACTCTGGTCCACACCCACCGTAAGACAGTCTCAGAGGATAAGGGATCAACTGCAGACCTTGATGAAGAGGCGCGTGCATTACGGCGTGTTTTTCACAGTGCGTTGCAGAAGATCACCCGCGATATGGAGCGCCACCAGTTCAATACCGTGGTGGCGGCGTGCATGGAAAGCTTTAATGCCCTGGACCGGTTCGATCCGCGCGAGGATGTCGGGCGGATTGCAGTCATGCGCGAGGTTCTTGGTATCCTGATCCGGGTACTCGCACCGATCACGCCACACGTGTGTCACGTGTTATGGCGTGAGCTCAATATGCCGGGCGATCTCTTGGATACACCTTGGCCCGAAGTAGACGACGGTGCGCTGGTCGCCACCACTCAAGTCCTCGTGGTCCAGATTAACGGTAAATTGCGAAGCCAGGTCGAAATCGATGCAGATGCTGACGACGACCAGATACGCGAGGCAGCGCTTGCCGACGAGAAGGTAATCCGCCATGTGGGAGAAAAAGCTGTGCGAAAAGTTATTGTTGTTCCCGGCAAACTGGTGAACGTGGTTATCTGAAAGTGACGACTCCGATCGCGATCTGATCCATGGAAAATGGCATTTGGCAGAGACTGATCGCCTGGGACATCTTGCTGTTGGTTTACGCCTAGCGAATCAGTCAGTGATGAGCCCATCGCAGACTATGTATGGTGTTCAGTTGGTGGGGCACGGCGGCCCGGAAAAGCTCGTCTGGAATGAGAGGATTCCGGTACCGGTTCCCGCTGCCTCAGAAGTGCTCGTGCGGGTACTGGCGGCAGGCGTCAACAATACCGACATCAATACCCGCATCGGCTGGTATGCCCAGGAGGTATCGACCGCGACCAATGATGTCGGTGATGTGGATATCGAAAGCGGCGGTTGGGGCGGAGCATTGCACTTTCCGCGGATCCAGGGCGGTGATCTCTGCGGAGAGGTTGTTTCCGTGGGCAAAGGGGTCAACGGTATCGAGCCTGGGATGCGGGTCACCTGCGCTATTAACCAGCCGATGCCGACATCGGATAATCCCGTAAATTTTGAGGCGCTCGGTTCCGAGCGCGATGGCGCCTTTGCCGAGTTCTGCTGTGTCCCCGCAGCGCAACTTTATGACGTCAGTGATTCACCGCTTTCAAATATCGATATTGGTGCGATGCCGTGTGCTTTTGGAACTGCCCTGAATCTTCTGGTCCGCGCTGGGGTTAATGAGCGCGATCATGTGTTGATCACCGGCGCCTCCGGAGGGGTGGGACTTGCTGCCGTGCAGCTTGCCCGCCAGCGGGGCGCTGAAGTGACCGCAGTGAGTTCGCCGACCAAGGCGGATGCGGTGCGTGAGGCCGGTGCCGATACCGTCATCGGTCGTGAGGAATCGCTGCCGCCACGGGGCTTTTCGGTGGTTGTCGATGTTGTGGGTGGAAGCGCTTTTGCCTTATTGCTCGATGCACTTCGTCCCGGAGGCCGGCTGGCGACTTCGGGTGCGATCGCCGGCCCGGTCGTTAACACTGACCTTCGGACGTTGTACCTTAAGGATCTGACAGTCTTTGGCTGCACCTATCAGCCACCCGAGGTCTTTGCCCAGCTGGTCAACCTGATCCGCGAGGGAGTCGTTCGGCCCCGGGTGTCACAAACCTATCCGCTGAAGGAGATTGCCAAGGCCCAGTCCGATTTCACGTCTAAGCACTATCCGGGCAAGCTGGTACTTCTGCCCTGATGCTGATGGCCACGCTGCGGCAAGAGGGCTCGTTATAATTCCCATACCGGCCTTGGGCGCGATCATGAACATTGGCAAATTAAGAATAATGCGGACATTTACAGCAATACTGTTAACGGCTCTTTTGGCGGGCTGTGGTTTTCATTTACGTGGGCAGGTCGAGCTGGCACCGATCATGTCGGCACCCTGGGTAACAGGCCAGGATCCGGCTCTGGTCAGTGATCTGCGCCAGGCTCTGCGTCAAAGCGGTGTTCAGCCCGTTAAGGATTCTGCTGCTGCCACAGTCATCATCGACCTTGCGAGGGTTGAGTACAGTCGTTCTGTAAGGTCTGTCGACAACAATGGCATCGCCACCGGCTATACCCTGCGATACGATCTAACTTACCGGGTTGTAGATCGGGTGGGTCGGGTGCTTGCGGATAACACCAGCCTGATTTTCAGCCGTGATCTGGACTACAAGAGCACCCAGCTGCTACAGAAGAATCAGGAAGAGGCAGCGTTGCAAGAATCCATGCGTCAAGAGGTGGTGCGCCGGATTATCCGCCGGCTGAACGGCATTGCCTTGAATGAGCATTCACCTGGTGTGGGTCTTGTTGGTTTGGTCTGATCGTGTGCGCCAGGTCTGGCACCGTCGGGGCCGCTTTTGCGCATAGCCTCACCCGCCCTTGCCGGTCGCCTGGGCAAGGGGCTGGATAAGGTCTACCTGTTGTTTGGTGCTGAGTCGCTGCTGGTTGAAGAAAGCGCTGATGCTATTCGTGCTGCGGCGCGCCAGAATGGAGTCGACGAGGTGTTGCGTTATACCGCCGGTGTGGATCTGGATTGGCAGCAGATTCTTGCGGCTGGACAAGCGCTATCATTATTCGCCAGCGCACGATTGTTCGAGATACGCCTGCCTACCGGCAAGCCGGGTGATGCTGGCGCACGAGTGCTGACGGATTTTCTGGCGAACAGCGATGCCAGTACGCACCTGGTGCTGATTCTGGGTCGAGTGGACAAAAGCACCCAGTCAAGCAAGTGGTTTAAGACGCTGGAGTCGCAGGGTACTGCGGTCGAGGCGCGAGCGGTGAGTCCGGCACAACTACCGGGCTGGATCGACCAGCGTTTACGGGCACAGGGCATCAAAGCCACACCCGGAGCCATTGAGCGCCTTGCTTACTATTCGGAAGGCAACCTGCTATTCGCAGCCCAGGAGATCAAAAAACTGCCTTTGCTAATCGATCCCGATCGAGAACTTGACGAAAACAGTCTCGAGTCGCTGGTATCCGACCAGGCACGATTTTCGGTCTTTGCGCTGGTCGATGCCGCGCTGGCTGGGAACACCGCGTATGCCTTGCGGATGCTACATGGCTTGCGGCGTGAGGGCTCCGAGGCCATTTTGGTGAGTTGGGCCTTGGCGCGCGAGACTCGCACCCTCTACCAGATGGCATTGGAGATGGCCGGTGGCGCTGATCGCCAATCGGTGTATCAGCGTTACCGGGTATGGCGCAGCCGGATGGCATGTATTTCGGCCGCACTGGCCCGCCTGGATACCGGCCAGTGGAGATATCTGCTTCATCAACTGGTGATCACTGACCAGGTACTCAAAGGCCAACGCCAGGCGCCTGGCGGGGTATGGGCTGAGCTGGAGCGAGCTATTCTGGTACTTTGTGGTATAAAGCCATTAGAATCGAAATACGTTATAAATCATTGAAAAAATGAATAAACCATCAACGGTCCCAACGGAAATTCGTGACTGGATGAACGAGGCCGGCTGCGCTGCCCGTGCGGCCGCCAGTATAGTGGCCACAGCCAGTACCGGGCGCAAGAATGCGGCGCTGGCCGCGATGGCGCAACGGATTCTCGCGGCCGCTGAGCGCATTGCTGAAGCTAATGCGGTGGATCTGCAGGCCGCCCATGCGGCAGGCCTGTCACCCGCCCTGCTGGACCGGCTTGAATTGACCCCGGCAAGAATCGATGCCATGGCCGAGGGATTGACCCAGATTGCAGCACTGCCGGACCCGGTCGGGGAGATCAGCGAGATGAACGCCCGCCCTTCCGGCATCACTGTTGGGCGTATGCGGGTACCCCTGGGTGTCATTGGCATCATTTATGAGTCGCGCCCTAATGTGACTGCCGATGCTGCCGGCCTGTGCCTCAAATCCGGCAACGCCGTCATCTTGAGAGGCGGATCAGAAGCGCTGAATTCAAATCGGGCTATTGGTGCATGCCTGTCGCAGGGGCTGACAGATGCGGACCTGCCGGAACAGGTTATTCAGGTATTACAGACCTCGGATCGCGCGGTAGTCAGTGCCATGTTGGGCAGTCCCGAATATCTCGATGTTATTGTGCCCCGGGGCGGCAAGAGTCTGATCGAAAGGGTCAGTGGCGAATCTCGTGTACCGGTCATCAAACATCTGGATGGAAACTGCCACGTTTATATTGATGATGACGCAGATCTCGCCAAGGCGGTAGAGGTAGCCTTCAATGCTAAATGTCGTCGCTATGGTGTCTGTGGCGCGATGGAGACCTTGCTGTTGGGTGAGGGAATAGCCGCTGCAGCGCTGGAACAACTTGTGCCGCGATACCGTGAGGCCGGGGTCGAGTTGCGGGGCTGTGAGCGCACCCGGTCGCTGGTACCTGACTGTGAGAGCGCAACCGAGACTGATTGGCAGACGGAATACCTGGCCCCGATCCTGGCTGTACGAATAGTCCACACCCTGGAAGAAGCGATGGCACATATTGGGTGCTATGGGTCGGGGCACACTGATGCTATCGTCACGAATAGCTTGTCCAAAAGCCAGCGCTTCGTTCGCGAGGTAGATTCCAGTTCTGTTGTGGTGAATGCCTCAACGCAGTTCGCCGATGGTTTTGAGTATGGCCTGGGCGCCGAAATCGGAATCAGTACTGATAAGTTGCATGCGCGTGGCCCTGTGGGTCTTGAGGGGCTCACTATCCAGAAATTCATCGTCTATGGCGACGGCACGATCCGCCCCTGACACCATCGGGCCTCGTTTTTTTGCCTGAATCTAATAATGCCCCGCTGATTATTTTCGGTGGCACCTTTGACCCGGTACACCTGGGCCATTTGCGCATCATCGAGGCGGTCTGTGACAGGCTTAAGGCTGCGCAGGTCGTGTGGTTACCGGCAGGTCAGCCACCGCATCGCCCGACACCGGGGGCCAGTGCCCCACAGCGTCTGGCAATGCTGGAACTGGCACTTGCGCATGAACCGCGTTTTATTATTGATACGCGGGAACTGCATCGGTTGGGGCCATCGTACACGGTGTTGAGCCTAGCCGAACTCAAGGCCGAGCACCCAGAAAGAACGCTATGTCTGGTGCTGGGATTGGATGCCGCGTTGGCTTTGCCGCAATGGCATCGCTGGCAGGATGTACTGGAACTGGCAAACATCGCTGTGATGCGCCGACCGGGCTGGTCATTGCCTGATCCGCTGCCATCATGGTGGGTATCGGCACAGAGGTCTGGTGGTGATAATCCGCCAGCATATCCGAGCACTTGGATTAAAGCGATCGAGGTGCCGGCGGTGGATATCTCAGCCGCCCAGATTCGAGCTGACCTTGCTGCCGGCCGGCCGATCGACCAGAAAGTGCCCGTTGCTATTGCCCGATACATAGAGGAACATGAACTTTATGAGTAACCAACTTGAACCGGATCTGGATGATATCCGCCAGTGGATTGTGCAGGAACTTGATGAAGCGAAAGCAGAAAATATTCTGGAGCTCGATATTCGTTCCCTGACACCGATCGCCGAGTGGATGATTGTCGCCAGCGGGACCTCGACCCGCCATGTGCTGTCATTGGCACAGCGACTGCGCAAGGCTGCCGGCAAGCGCGGGTTCAAGCCGATGGGCGTAGAAGGGGAAAATGACGGCGAATGGGTTCTGCTCGATTTTGGAGACTTGGTGGTGCACCTGATGCTGCCGGCGACGCGGACCTTCTATGATATCGAGGGTCTGTGGAATGAGCGTCTGGGATCGCGGCTGAAGCGTGCCAGAGAAAATCAGGCAGACGGTTGAGACTGTGCGCGTCAAGTTGATCGCGATCGGCCGGCGGATGCCGGCCTGGGTTAACCAGGGTTTTTCAGATTATGCGGCTCGGCTTCGCACAAGCTTGAAATTGGAACTGGTCGAGATCGATGCCCCCCGACGAACGCGTCATGTCGACCTGGCGCGGTTAATGGGCGAGGAAGGCCAGCGTTTGCTCCGGGCTGTGCCGGCGGGGAGCCATTGCGTGGCGCTGGACCAAGCCGGTCGCAGTTACGATTCCGAATCACTGGCGTCCCAATTGGAGCAGTGGATGAGCGCCGGCAGTGATGTTGCCCTGCTGGTGGGGGGCCCAGAAGGGCTGTCCGACCAAGTGCTTGAGTCGGCCCATGAGCACTGGTCGCTGTCGCCGCTGACCCTGGCCCATCCACTGGTACGGGTCGTCATTGCCGAGCAGCTTTACCGTGCTCACGCTATCGTGGCGGGGCTGCCGTATCACCGTCGTGGGCGGGTTTCATGAAGCGACGATTATGCCTGGCTTCGCAGTCGCCACGGCGCGCTGAACTGCTACGACAGGCGGGCTTTGATTTCTCGATTTTTGCACCCCAGGTGGATGAGTCGGCACAGCCCGGTGAGTCTCCTCACGCGTTGGTCGAGCGGCTCAGTGTGCTTAAGGCACAGGCGGCCATAACTGATGCGCCCAAAGAGGCGGCGGTTTGTCTCGCAGCAGACACGATTGTGCTGCTGGGCTCTCGGGTGCTGGGTAAGCCGGGTAACGCGATCCGCTCGGCACAGATGCTGTCAGGGTTATCGGGCCGTTCTCACCAGGTGCTGACCGCCGTGACAGTGACCTTTGCACAGCAACTGCACTCGCTGGTCGTGACGAGTACGGTAACATTCCGGCAATTGTCCGAAGATACCATACGGGATTATTGTGCGACTGGGGAGTCTTTTGACAAGGCCGGGGCCTATGCGATCCAGGGGCTGGGCGGTGTGTTCGTACAGTCGCTGTCAGGCAGTTACTCAGCGGTGATGGGATTGCCGCTTTGCGAAACCGCGGAACTGCTCGGCCGGGCCGGCCTTCGTCCCCATTGGCCGCGGCATGAGAATGAACAATGAGTGAAGAGTTGTTGGTCAACGTGACGCCGCAGGAAACCCGGGTAGCGGTGATTGAAAACGGTGGGCTGCAGGAACTGCACATTGAGCGTAGTCGCAGCCGCGGTATTGTCGGCAACATCTACAAGGGTACCGTGGTACGGGTATTGCCCGGTATGCAGGCGGCTTTTGTGGATGCAGGATTGGAGCGCACCGCTTTTCTGCATGCGGCAGATATGGTGGTGCATCGAGCTAATGGACCCGCACCGGGCGAAACCCCGGAACCCTCCAGTAGTGCCCAGCGGCCTGCCCCACCCCGCCCGGACATCAGTGAACTGGTACATGAAGGGCAGCAAATTGTGGTTCAGGTTGTGAAGGACCCGATTGGCAGTAAGGGCGCGCGTCTGACTACACAGCTTTCGATTCCCTCGCGTTATTTGGTGTTGTTACCTGGCTCGACACACCGTGGAATCTCTCAACGGATTCAGGACTTGGACGAACGTGATCGATTGCGCCAGACCCTGGATGCTGCACTAGAGAAATCTCCAACCGATGCGGGTTTTATCGTCCGTACCGTGGCCGAGTCGCAAAACGGCGTGGATTTTTCCGCCGATGTTAAATTTCTGTGCCGCAGTTGGGAGCAGATCGAGCAGAAAATGACAACGGCCAGCGCCGGGGAACTGATTCATGCCGACCTGCCGTTGTCACTGCGGGTGATTCGAGATCTTGCTCGTGATGATGTGGAGAAGGTGCGCGTGGACTCGCGGGAAACCTATGCCATGATGCGCCAGTTTGCCATCGATCTGATGCCGGAGATGGTGGAACGTATCGAGGTTTATCCTGGCGAGCGTCCGATTTTTGATCTTTACTCGGTAGAAGATGAGATTCAGCGCGCACTGGATCGCAATGTGGCGCTCAAATCTGGTGGCTCGCTGGTTTTTGACCAGACTGAAGCCATGACCACGGTGGATGTCAACACCGGTGGTTTTGTGGGTAAGCGTAATCTCGAAGAAACTCTGTTCAAGACCAACATGGAGGCGACACACGCGATTGCCCGACAATTGCGCTTGCGCAATATCGGGGGCATCATCATTGTTGATTTCATCGACATGGTGGATGAGGAGCATCGTCGTCAGGTGATGAATACCTTTGAGCGGGCTCTGGCACGTGATCGTACCCGCTGCCATATCGCCGATATGTCAGTCCTAGGCCTAGTCGAGGTTACCCGCAAGCGAACGCGGGAAAGTCTGGAGCGAGGAATGACTGAAGCCTGTCCAATCTGCCAAGGCCGCGGTACGCAAAAGACAGCGCAGACGCTGTGTTACGAAATCTTCCGTGAAATTCTGCGAGAAGCGCGAGCCTTTGAGGCAAAGGGTTATCTGGTTATGGCATCCCAGACGGTGATCGATATGTTACTGGATGAAGAATCCACCGGTCTTGCGGACCTGCAGGAATTTATTGGCAGGCCCATACACCTGCAGGTTGAGCCAGTGCATAACCAGGAAAGTTACGACGTGGTGCTGATGTAGATGACCAGGTCGTCCGGGTGTGGGCCAACCAGTAACCGAGTGGGGATAAAGCTATGACTCCTGCGGATGCGCCTCTCGTTTTTGCCGTGGTGCAGATGAATTCAACCACGGTGCTTGAAGATAACCTCACGCAGGCGGTCGATTTTATTGGCGAGGCGGCTGCAGGCGGCGCGGATCTTGTGGCATTGCCCGAGAACTTTTCGCTGATGCCAGATACCGATCGGCAGCGTCAGGACGCAGCGCAGCGGGCTGGGGAAGTGGAAGCCTTACTTTCTGCTGCAGCACGGGATCAGGACGTGGTGATTATCGGAGGTTCAACGCCGTTTCCCGCTGAAGATGGCCGCGTGACCAACACCTGCCTGGTATTCGACCGTAGTGGGAAAAGAATCGGACGCTATGACAAGATGCATCTCTTCGATGTCAGTGTCTCACCGCAGGAGTCATATCGTGAGTCTGCGTATATCGCCCCGGGCGACAGACCCCTGGCGGTGACCGTGGATGACCTGACGATCGGGATCACCATCTGTTATGACTTGCGATTTCCCGAACTCTACCGCGCTTTGGGAGTCCTAGGAGCGGAGATTTTCTCTGTGCCCTCGGCATTTACTGTGCCCACCGGGCGGGCACACTGGCATACCCTGCTACGGGCCCGGGCGGTAGAGAACCTGGCCTGGGTTCTTGCGCCGGCGCAGGTCGGCACGCATCCGGGGGGGCGTGAAACCTTTGGCCACAGCCTGATCATCGATCCGTGGGGAAGCGTTTTGGCAGAAAACGCCGATGGCCCGGGGGTGATCCTGGCCCGCGTCGATCGGAACTGGGCACGGGAAAAACGCCGACACTTCCCAGTGCTTGAACATAAAGTATTGAAATAAGGCTTATTTTGTACTCTGTATTGGCCCAGAGGGGTTTACTGTTTCTACCCGACACCACCAGCAGATCCCGGTTTGACAAGTAAATATCTGTTTTATTATATTATTATAAATCAATTAAATCTTCCCTTTCAGTTGCGCGAACGGTTAATCCCGACTTCACCGAGAGCAACTGAGAACCGCACAGCCTGGGGAGTGGCCGGTTACGTCGACCAGTCCTAATCCAGAAAGGAGACACTTTATGTATGGCTTTCATACCACCTTTAATGGTTCGGTCGTCGACGCCGTCAGCGCCGTGACTGTGGCGCTCTCGGAGGAGGGTTTTGGGGTATTGACCGAGATTGATGTCCAGGCAACACTGAAGAAGAAACTGAATATTGAGCGCAGCGCCTACCGGATCCTGGGGGCCTGTAACCCGCAGTTGGCTCACCAGGCGTTGGAGGCCGATCCGGACATTGGGTTGTTGTTGCCGTGTAATGTGATCGTCCGCGAAGAAGCAGATGGCTCCACCACAGTCGGTTTCATCGAGCCGGCCGCGATGCTGGGCGTGACAGGTCGGAGCGACCTAGTCCCATTGGCCGATGAGGTGAAGTCCCGCCTCGAGCGCGTACGCGATGCCCTGACCCTTTGAAATGGACAGGCCTGATTGCTGTGATGTGATTCAGTGGGCGTGAGTTCGAAAGTCCCGGAAAACGCAAAAAAAGCGCCGATTGGCGCTTTTTTTGGTGGCGACGGCGTCGCGGTACAGTTCAGATAAACAGGTTGATATCGGATTGACCGGCGTTCTCAAAGTAGGTGGCCGCCCCGCCCAGATCAATCTCGTCGATCAGATCCTCGTGCTTTATGTCAAAAAGATCGATGGTCATCTGACAGCCGATCATCTTGACGTCGGCTTCCAGGCACAAGTTGCGCAGCTCGGCCACACTGGCTACACCCTTGGACTTGATGGTGTTTTTCATCATGCCGGTCATCATTGCCTGCATGCCCGGAATGGCGGTACCCAGCACCGGAAACCATTTGTCCATACCCATAGGCATGGGCATGCCAGGGTTACCTAGCGGGCTCACCGAAAGGTTGAGGTCTTTCTTCAGCAGTTGTAAGCCGTAGAAGGTAAAGAACATGGTTACGTTATAGCCCAGTGCAGCAGCGGTCGAGGACAGGATGAAAGGGGGGTAGGCCCAATCCAGGGTCCCTTTTGTTGCGATAATGGTCAGGCTTTTTTCACTCATAGCAGATGCTCCGGGGAGTTACAGGGCAACAGTGGTGTCGTTTGGCAACAGGCAGTGCCACATGAGATCGGTGGTTTGGCTCAGCCACCCTTTTTCAGAAAAAAGTGGAACTCACCGTTGGCTTCTGACGAATCCATCAGTTGGTTGCCAGTCTGCGTTGCGAAAGCTTCAAAATCTTTCACCGATCCCGGATCGGTCGCAATGATCTTGAGTATTTCTCCCGCGTTCATGCCATTGAGTGTTTTTTTTGCGCGTAAGATCGGTAACGGGCAGTTCAGTCCCCGGGCGTCGAGTTCCTGGTTGAAGTCAGACATAGTGTGTTTTCCTCATAGGTTGGAGTGGGTTCGGTGTTGCGTTGCCAGTACCCATCGCGCCCGGCAGTTTTGTTCTCCTGCCCGGACGCTGGCCGCACTTCCCAACCGGGGTGTGCAGCAGGCGTGCATCAGGCTCTGTCCCGACCCGGGCAACCATCACAGACGGCCGGGGGCAAGCGCGATATATTAGTAGATAACCAAATTTTAAAACATATTCGACTCAAGAGTACAAGTCCTTTTGTCGTAATGGGATTTTCAGCCGTGTGAGAGCCGTTGGCGGACGGCAACCAGCTCCAGGCAAAGAGTGAAAATCTCCATGGCCTGACGGATATCCTCCATGGGCGGAAAGGTCGGCGCCAGGCGCATATTCCGGTTCTGCGGGTCAAGCCCGTAGGCAAAGGGAGCGCCGGCTGGCGTCAGTTTGACCCCAGCCTGTGCCGCCAGTTCAATGACCGCTCGAGCACAGCCTTGCGGTCCATCCACACTGACAAAATAACCGCCCGGTGGGTTTGACCAGGTTGCAATGCCCTTGCCCCCCAGATCTCGTTCGAGAATTTCCTGCACTAGGGCAAATTTTGGTTTGAGGATCTCACTATGGCGGGTCATGTGGGTCCGTAGCCCGTTAATGTCGCGAAAGAACGCCAGGTGGCGTAACTGGTTGAGCTTATCCGGACCGATGGTCTGAATAGCAAGGTGTCTGCGGATGTCTTCCAGGTTGGCGGGACTGGCAGCCATGGCTGCCACTCCTGCACCCGCCATAGTCATCTTGGAGGTTGAAGCAAACATCAACACGCGATCCGCGTTGCCTGCGTCACGGCATTCACTCAGGATATCCGGCACCGGTTGGTGATTCTCAGTGAGGTGATGTTCAGCGTAGGCGTTATCCCAAAAAATGCGAAAGTCTGGTGCTGCGCTCATCCGGGCCAGACGCCGGGCTACTGTTTCGCTGTAGGTAATCCCAGTGGGGTTGCTGTAGCGTGGCACGCACCAGATGCCCTTCACCGATGGGTCTGCGGCGAGTGTCTCGACCCGGTCCATATCGGGTCCTTCATCGGTCATGTCGACACTGAGCAGTTCGAAGCCCAGATGACCCGTAATTTCGAAATGGCGGTCGTAGCCCGGGGCGGGACACAAAAAGCGTATCGTTCCCTGCTGCCCCCAGGGCTGGTCGCCGCCAGGAACACCAAAAAGGGTGGCGCGGACAACGCTGTCGTACATCATGGTCAGGCTGCTGGTGCCTCCGACGATGATATCCCCTGTCTCGCAGCCCAGAATGGCTGCAAAAAGGGCCTTCATTCCGGCCAAGCCATCGATGCCGCCATAGTTACGGCAATCCGTCCCATGATCATCATGAAACTGATCGGACCCAGGTAGGCTGAGCAGGTCAGCGGCCAAGTCCAGTTGCTCGGGAGCGGGCTTTCCGCGGGTTATGTCCAGCGAAAGGCCGGCGTCGCAGGCAACTTTGAATTGTTGCTCTAGCTGTTTTTCGCGCTCTTTCAATTGTGAATTGCTGTATGTTTGCAGCATAAAACTCTCCGGATCATTTGTGCGCCTCCTGTGTCGAGTTGACGCGCTCGTTTGCGTCGACTCACGGGCACGGCGATTCTAAGGCGATGCTCGTATGAAACCAAACCAGGGCCCAAGGACGCCTTTGTTAATATAGTGTAGTGAACGCGGCCTGGTTTAAATTGGCGTGGTGCCGCCCGGCCTCTTGGTTGCCCGTGCTACTCCTTGTGGCAACCAATAGCGTCCTGGGTGAGACGAAACTGGGATCATCGCTGGGCGATACCCGGGCGGGTATTGTCACGACTGCCGAAGAGCAGGCCATGGGCCGCGCATTCGTGGCGGCGGCGCGAGGCCAGATGCGCTTTATCGATGATCCGTTGCTGGTCAACTACATCGAGACGTTGGGTCAGCGGCTTGCAGCAGGGCTGAACGGCGATACCGATCATCTGCGGTTTTTCCTGATCAGCAACAAGCTCATCAACGCTTTTGCTGCGCCCGGGGGTCGATTGGCCGTCTTTACGGGGCTTGTGCTGACGACGCGAACCGAGGCTGAGTTGGCTTCAGTCATGGCGCATGAATTGGCGCACGTCGCCCAGCGTCATCTGCCCCGCATGATGGAACGGGCGCGGCAACGCCAATTACCAGCGACAGCCGGTGTTCTGGCCGCCATTCTGCTCGGAGGCCAGGCCGGGGCCGCTGCCATGGCGGCCACCAGCGGAGCGGCATTATCTGATCAGTTGCGATACAACCGAGAATATGAGCGTGAGGCCGACGCACTGGGTCTGATGATCCTGACCGGGGCGGGTTATCCGGCTTCAGCGATGATCGATTTTTTGGGAAGGCTTGACCAGGAGAACCGGTTACAGGCCGCCGGTGCACCCGAGTACCTCCGAACGCATCCGCTGACCCAGAATCGTCTGGCGCTGGTAGAAGGACGTTTGCGACAGTACCCCGAATTTCTTTTCGAGCCGTCGCTTGATTACCATCACGCACGAGCCCGGATGGGCGCGGTGTTCGGTGACGATGCTGACAAGGTGGCAGGCGCTTTTACACACGACATGCGCTCGGATAATCCGGTGGTCGCCCGGGCTGCACGCTATGGGCAGCTGTTAGCCCAGGTACAGTTGGGTGATCACACAACTGCGGCAGCAAATGCTCAGGAACTTGCTCGTGATTACCCTGATTATCCCCCTTATGTCATCGCCCTGTCTCAAGCTCTGCTGGCCGGCGGCCTGGCGGAAGATGCAGTTTCGGTGTTTCAAGGGCTCCCCGATCACGCGCGCACCTCACCTGTCGTTGCCTACTATCTGGCTGATGCGTTGATGAAAGCGGGGCATTTGGCTGATGCGCGAGGACAGTTGCGCACGGCGTTGCGGGGCGCGCCAGAAATGGCAGAACTTTATCGACTGCTGGCCCGGGTCGAGGGCGAGAGCGGTCATTTGGCCCAGTCTTTTCAGGCCCTGGCCGAGTATCACTACTGGCGCGACGAGGTTGATCAGGCGTTGCTACAACTGCAAACTGCGGCCGGCCATAGCGGCGCTAGTGCTTATCTGGAGGCGAGTATCGGCGCGCGGATCAAAGAGATCGAAGCCCAGATAGCCCAAGATGCGGCGCATTAATGAAGCTAAAGACACCGCAATCTACAGTGGGATTAGGGTCGGCTGACGGCTTCGTTCGACGCAAAAGTTTTTCGTGGTTTACATAACGTGTTTTATCGTAGATGTGCTAAACGAACGTCTCGCGCTTATCCCAATCACAGCAAAATTAGCCTAATTAACGCCGGAAATCCCATTACGTCCAAAATACTATAGCCATACATAAGAATATTCGATAATTCAGAATATCATTAACCCTTGATAATCTGATTCAACTTAAGTTATATCAGGATACCGTCTCCGTTATGTTCTTGAGATGACGGCAATCAAAAATACAATTTTCCGCGCTCTGGCAGGTGCGGCGCAAGAAACCGGAGGATAGCCATGCTTAAACTGAAGACTGCCCTGATCGCCTTTGTTGCAGCAATTGCATTTGCAGTGACGGCGGGGGTCGGCCCAGTAGCGCAGGCCGGCGATTGGCCTACCGACAAGCAGTGCAAGAAAGTGGCTAAGGACGCTGACAGCATCCTGAAGGGCTGGTGTGCTGCGATAAACCGAAAAGGTGGCAACTGTCTTGCCTGTCACCAGGCAATGGTAAACCCCTGGCCGGAAGGCTTTCCCCAGGGCGGCAACATAGGACCACCGCTGGTCGCGATGGCGTCACGTTTTCCCAACCGCGAAGATTTGCGTGCTCAGATTTGGGATCCCACTGTGAAAAATCCTCAGACATCGATGCCACCGTTTGGTCGACACAAACTTATCAGCGAACAGGATATCGACAACATCGTCGACTGGCTGTTGTCTATTTAGGAAGACAAATTCCAGTCAGTCCGAATGTTCATGGATCCAACAAAACACATTTGATTAACAGAGGATAGGCAAGACTTATGAAACGCAGAATTTTTCTTAAAGGCTCGCTCGCTGCCAGCACGATTGCCGTAGCGGCTGGCGCAGGACTGCTCGCTCCGACTCGTGTCCTTGCGGCTGCCTGGCCAGAAGCCGCATTCACTGCCAAGACAGAAGCAGACGCACTGACGGCTTTTTTTGGTACAGCCGATGCGCAGCAAAGCGATCAAGTAACCATGAAAGCCCCCCTGCAAGCAGAGAACGGTGCAGTTGTACCGATCAAAATAATGACCTCATTGTCTGATGTTGAGGCGATCGCTGTCGTAACGGTAAAGAACCCCTCCCCCTATACAACCTCTCTCCAAGTGACAGGCAGCGGCGCTGGTGGTATGTACAGTGCCCGGATCAAGATGGGACAGACTTCACCCGTCAACTGCTACGTGAAAGCAGGCGGTAAGGTCTATATGACCTCTCAGGAAATCAAGGTCACCGTCGGCGGTTGCGGCGGATAACTCGACAGATAATCAAGTAGGAGAGCATTACGATGGCATCTACCAAGATGAAAATCAAAAAGAACAAGGCGGGAGGGCACGACGTCATGGTTCTCGCCAAGCACCCGATGGAAACGGGCTTGCGCAAGGATAAGAAAACCGGCGAAAAAGTGCCGGCGCATTTTATCCAGACAATGGACTTTGCTCTAAATGGGACCGTAGTGTCTCAGGCGAATCTCGGTCCGGGGGTTTCCAAGAATCCACTCATCGGTATTTCTTTGTCTGGTGGGAAGTCAGGCGATACGGTCAGTGTGAGTTGGACCGATAACAAGGGTGAGACCGGCACCACGGAAAAGGCGATCAAGTAAACGAAAAATCTGACCCAGTGCTGCTGGCTGTAAGCCGGCAGCCTACACCGAGGAGGGGACTAATGAAAAAACTGGTATCTCTGGCGTTGGCTGCGGGGTTCGCCATGCTGGGTGCCTCGAGCGCCCAGGCAATTTCTGAAGCGGAAATCAACGACGACATCACCGAGTTTCAGGGCTTTTTCCTGAAGCGTTTCCCGGGGCTGGTCCCGGGAGATTTTGTCGATGGCGTAAATGCGTTGCCGCAGTACGCGCACCGACGCGCAAACTGGGAATTGCTGATGGAGTTCCCACCCTATGAGCCAGAGATGGAAAAGGCCGCCGAGGAGTGGGATACCCCGTTTGCCAATGGTAAGGGTTTTAAAGATTGTGATCTGGCGCCTGCCAATATCTATCCGGTGTATGACGCTGCCAGCGATGATTTGCGCACGCTGGTGGGCGATCTCAACGCCTGCTTAAAAGCGAATGCTGAAAAGCCGATCAAGAACGTAAAGCGGGGCAAAATGGCGCGGCTGATCGCGCACTACAAGGCGCAATTTAATGGCGAGCCCATGGCTGTGGATTTCTCGGAAGCCGGTGCTCAGGCCTGGTACGAGAAAGGCCGTCAGTTCTACTGGGCCAAGCGCGGCCAGTTGAACTTCTCCTGTGCAGATTGTCATGTACATAATTCTGGCAATGCGGTCCGAGGCGATATTTTGAGCCCAGGATTGGGCCACGGGGTAGGTTTCCCAGTTTACCGAACCAAATGGTCACTATCTGGCAAACCCTGGGGCACCATGCACCGACGCTATGGTGGTTGCAACAAGCAAGTTCGAGCTAGCCCGTTCAAGGCACAAGGCGTCGAATACAAGGCGTTGGAATATTACGAAGCCGTCATGAATACAGGTATTCCATTGAAGGTACCTAGCCAGCGTCAGTGAAGCATCTGGCCCAGCGTTGTTGTGTCGGTATGAAATAACAACACGACTGGGTTCAGCCGTAACCGAAAAACCTGGCCCAAGTGGCCAGGTTTTTTTCATCTAGGGCATTCCCCGCTATCCCAAAGACCTTTGCATTGAACAAAATACAGGAGTAGCCATATGAGTCTGACGCGTCGCGAATTTATGCGCCTGCTCGCTGCAGCCAGCGCCGCGGGCATGGCTGTCAATAGCCGTGCTGCCAGCGCAACAGCTTCTGACTATGATCTGCCGGCTTTTGGTAACTTGTCACTGCTGCATTTTACCGATTGTCATGCCCAGCTGATGCCGGTCCATTTTCGTGAGCCAAATTTCAACATTGGATTAGGTGACGCTTTTGGCCGGCCACCGCATGTGGTGGGCGAGCAGTTCTTGGCACATTTTGGTATCGCACCGGGTTCTGCAAGTGCACATGCATTTACCTGTCTGGACTTTGAGTCGGCTGCACGCAAATACGGCAAGATCGGCGGCTTTGCCCACTTGGCGACACTGGTTAAGCAGTTGCGCACATCACGCCCCAACAGTCTGTTGTTGGATGGCGGTGATACCTGGCAGGGCTCAGCCACCGCCTTGTGGACACATGGACAGGATATGGTTGATGCCTGCAAGTTGCTCGGTGTTGATGTCATGACCGGTCATTGGGAGTTCACTTACGGAATGGAGCGGGTCCGGAAGATCATCGAGCAGGAGTTGCCGCCGATGGAATTTTTGGCGCAGAACGTGCTGTTGACCGAAGACGCATCTTTTGAGGGCAAGCCTGCTTTTGATGAGGACTCAGGCCAGGTATTCAAGCCCTATACCCTGCGCGAGATGAACGGCATTGTGGTCGGTATTATTGGGCAGGCCTTTCCCTATACGACATTGGCCAACCCCCGTTACATGATGGAGGACTGGAGTTTTGGCATCCGTGATGAACAATGCCAGGTGATGGTCGATGAGGTGCGCGCGCAGGGCGCCCAGGTAGTGGTGGTGCTTTCGCACAACGGCATGGATGTGGACTTGAAAATGGCCAGCCGGGTGACTGGTATAGATGTGATCCTAGGGGGTCATACCCATGATGGCATGCCTAGCCCCAGTGTGGTCAACAACGCGGGTGGCCGCACCCTGGTGGTGAATTCAGGCTCAAATACTAAGTTCCTATCGGTGATGGATCTGGATGTGCGCGCTGGCCGGGTGGTGGATTACCGTTTTCGCCTCTTGCCGATATTCGCCAGCCTGTTGCCCGCGGATCCCCAGATGGCGGCCTACATTGAGGGTGTCCGTGAACCTTTTAAACAGCAGCTTGAAACCGTGCTGGCAACGACCGAGACAACGCTGTACCGACGCGGTAACTTTATCGGCACCTTTGACCAGGTGATCGTCGATGCTTTGATCGAGGTGCGCGGTGCTGACCTCGCCTTCTCGCCGGGTTTTCGCTGGGGCACCAGCGTGCTTCCAGGTGATCCGATCACCGTGGAGCATCTGATGGACCAGACCGGGATCACCTATGCCAAGTCCACTCTGGTGGAGATGAGCGGCGAGACTATCAAGTTGGTGCTGGAGGATATCGCCGACAATCTGTTCAACGCTGACCCGTATTATCAGATGGGCGGAGATATGGTGCGGGTCGGCGGGTTACGCTATGCCATTGATCCCAAAGCTGCGATCGGTGAGCGGCTTTCTGCGTTGGAACTGAACGGCAAGCCGCTGGATCCCTCGCGCATCTATAAGGTTGCCGGCTGGGCCAGCGTCAACCCACAACCCGATGACCTACCTGAAATTTGGGATGTGGTGGCCGAGTATCTGCGAGATCGAAAAGTGATCCGTGATGTGATTCCAAATGTCCCGAAGGTCAAGGGTATTGCTGACAACCCCGGCTATCTGGCGCAGTCGTGATGAGGGCAGGTTGCACACGCTGCAGCGTGCCAGAACAATTGCACCGTTGCTGGTGTGAAGGGTAGCCGGTGGACACGGCCATGATACTGCCACAAGAGGACCCACCGCGACGGTGGCGATACTGAACTACAGGGCGACATAGATACCCCCACCGAAGGAGGTATGTCAGGATCGTGGCTGAGGAGTTAGTATTCCAGTCTCAATTTTCTTTCTTTCTTTTCTTGTTTAAGGGAGCGTCACTATGAGCACCGCCTATTACCAAACCGTCGATCAGCTGGAAAAGATGGGGGTGGACCCCGATTATCTGCAGGGATGGGTTGGGGGATATCTGGGCAACCCGCAACGTGAGGAGCAGCGCGTAAGTGCCGCCTATACAGCCGGATTTGAAGACGGGCAGAACCAGATTACGGATCACGCCAGCGAGTGGAAAAAATCCTGACAGAGTTCAGTTTGTTGTAGTAGGTCGAGTCTTGTCACCTTCGGCCGGTTTATTATGGGCGCTCAGTTTTCGTAACGATGTTGCCAGTTGGGCAACAACTTCAGGCCCATCAATGTCCATGATCTGATCGATTACCCAGCGGTTAGTCTGGTCCTGGCCCATAATGGCCTGGATATGGTCGCCGAACGTGCGCAGGAGGCTATAGCCCGCCTGTCCATTATCGAAAGTGCACCGGCCGTACCCACTATTGCGCTGGTTCAGCATCTCGATGAACTGCCCGGCGTAATCACCGTCCCCCAGTATCTCGTGCGCATTGCGCTGAAGATGATCGGCACAATCATGAGCCAATAAAGAGATAAAGGGCGTGCGTTGTGTTTCGTCAAGTGCCGCAAACGCAAGCCGGTCAGCGGTGTGTACGAGAAACACCAGGTACTCGCGAATTACCGCTACCCGCTGATTGTCATTCTGGTAAAGAAAATCTTCCGCATGCAGGTTTCTGGTCGCCGTTAGTGCCAGTTGCCAGCAGATATAAGCTAAAGCCCGAGCATTATCCTCAGTGGAGGCCTGTTGTTCGGGGTTGCGCCACTGGTCACGAATTCGGGTTTTCATGATCATCGGTTCCCCAAGGGATTCTATTTAAAAAGGTCGGTCGTACCAGAGGTACGCCCCCATTTCTGAGCCCGGTCCAGCACGACTTTGATGTTTCTAGCACCCAGTATAGTGCTGCTCGCGTGTTTCATTTCTTGCTACCATGATCAGCATACGCAAGGCGTTATTTCACACTTGGGTTTGTATCTATCTATCAGGCCTGCGAGGCGATAACCGTGCGTGTTCGAAGCAGGGTCTGCCCACGGCGAGATTGCTGGTGCCCCGTGTTGTTGGGAGGCACGCTACTGGTCATCGTCGGGGTATCGAAAGTGCCACTGGGGTTATCGCTAAGTCTGCTGAGGAGTTCATGCTCTGAGGCCAAGGCTAAAATGATTAAGGGGGCGAATCTCAGCGGCGTGAACCCTTTTCCTCGTGCGCCAGGTTACCCACGCGTGTCGCAATCTCAGTGAAAGACTCACGGTAGCCTGACAGGGCATGGTCGCTTTGGGGCGCAAAATAATCTTTTGGGTCCATCCCGCCCTGGCGCTCCTGGGCGATAAATTCTTTTTGCATCTGGATCATCTTGCGAATCAGTTTCTGTTTTTCACTCATGGTGTTTCCCGGGTTGTTTGAATCATAGTTGTGATAGAGGGGCAGCGAACTGGGCACGGGTGCTCGATTGATTGCCGCTATTGTTGAAATACTCCTCGGTTTTCCCGTCAGCTCCTATGGACATGCGATGTTCCGTTTCAGATTTAGGCTTGATTTTGATCCGACTTCAGTCACTAAGCTCTTGGCGGGATGTGTGCACTGCACCGATACTTTTGTGCGGCATGAACAGGCCGCACCCCAGCAGACGGTCGGGTCCCAGGCCCTGTCGCTGCACACGGGCAGATTCACCTGGGCTGAGTTCGGCCAGCAGCAGACTGCGGGTTTGTACCGTCCTATCGGGTGTCGTTAGTTTGCGGATACGGCCACATAACATCTTGCGTGGGGTGATTGATAGCCGTTCGAGCCATCGGGCTACGTCCTCAAGAAACGCAGTTTCCCTGTTGTCACGGCCAGTTGCATGGACATGGCGGGCCAGTACCGTGGTCAGTGGCGAGAGAGGGCGCACACGGGCATCCAGCAGGTCAATCCGATAACCAGCAAGCTCCAAGGTCTGCCCGCTTAAAGCCTGCCCGTCTGTCACCCGTTGCACCGGCAAGCGCAGCACGAAGCGGGTTCTGGCGGAAAGCTCAATAATACCGTCATCGGGTGGTCGCTCCCAGCCGTTGCCTGACTGGGCACCATGAATCAGGTGGATTCCCGCACAGATTTCGTTCTTCAGCCAGGGCAGTACCTGGGTAACAGCGACAGATAATGACCAGGCATGATCAGCCGGGATTTGCTGGCCACGGGTCGTGAATACCAGGTCAACAACGGAGTTTTGCTCCGGCGTGGCAGTTTCGACAGGGGGCTCACTCCAGTAGTCGGGTGTTGCCATGGTGGTGCTCATTGAACCGGGAGTGAGGCCTGAATGGCGCTTCGGTCTATCCACCAGTTATCCTGAACCAGTACATCGATAACATTGCGCAAGCGCGGCAGAAATCGTGCCGGATCATTGAGTTCCAAGCGTTCGATCCACTGCTCGAAGGCTTCCTGCTGTTCTATGCCGCTGTGCCGCCGCGCCACGGTGCCCAGCAATTGGTTGGCAAAGAAAGATAACGATTGATGTTCTTTTTCCTGTGCTCGCAGGTCTACCACATAGGCGGCGGTTGCGGCCGCGACCGCCGCGCCATCCGAATCGTCCGGTGTTTCATCGATAATATCCTGTAGCAAGGTGATCGACAGCTCCGGGTCCACGGGAAAAGTGACCGCAAGCCAGACACCATGACCCAGTGCGACCAGTGCGTCCTGCTCACCGGACTGGAACATCAATCGAGCCGCTTCTATTGCCTCGGCCCAAAGATGTGCGGCGCAGAACCGGTCGAAGCAGCGCCGGGCGCTTTGCCAGGCCTGGGGCCCTTGCTCAAGCAACACCAGTAGCCGGGCTTCCTGCAATGCCAGCTCTCGCCATCGAAGGGGGTCGATTTCAATCTCACTTTCTTTCAGCCGGTCGCGCACCGCCGTCAACTGGGCTCCAAGGGCAGCTGTGGAAGTTGAGGTATCTGCGCCCGATTCCGCGCCGAGGTCGAAACTGGCTCCCAGATGCTTCATAACTGATTCTCGTGGGCCCTCGAGTCGAGACTGCCGGTGAAAACGCCCTCCAGCTGATCTTCCCAGTTTCCCGGGGTATCAGGATAGGGGGGCTTGACATCCATGCGCAGAAACCGCTCCCCAGAGCGCGCCTTTTCACGCACCAGCGAGGCCAGTTGTGCAAAAGAGACAGGCTGGTGCTGCAGTATTAATTCGCTGATCCAGAGCATGGTTATGAGGGAGCGCTTTGAAACGTGGGTGCCTGGGTGTAACGGCCACGATAGATCAGGCGGGTACGGTGACGTTCTGGGGAATCGGTAAATGCGTCTCGCCGATGCAGTACATTGTTGCACACCATGCCCTCCCCAGCTGCAAGCCGTCGACGGACCACCAGTTCTGCAGAGGAAGCCAGTATGGTTTCCAGCGCGGCCACAGCCTCATGGACGACCGGATCGTTCTTCCAGATGATATTACGCCGGCGTGCTGTATAGCGCATACGCAGGACCCCACCCTCATGGAAAAAGACCGGCCCAATGCACAGTCCGCGAATGATCGCACCAGCGGCCTGGTTGGCCGGAATGGCCAGGGTGTCTGGCTGACTGAGCGCATCTGTATACCGGGGATCGCACTGGTGCAGCAGGCCAAAAACGATTTCGTAGTCGATTGCTTCCAGTGCACCACCCCTTAAGGCTGGGCGTACGCAATGAAGCAACATGCTGCGTATGGTTCGTTCCGGGGCATGGTAGTAGCCATCTGTGTGCCAGTTAAGCTGGAGATTGCTGTAGGGAATGTAACGGCGGTGGCTGGCATCGTCTTTAACTTCCAGCTCGCTGAAGCCGTCATCCGCCGCGCACAGGTTGTGGTCAGGCTCGCACAGCCCGAGCTGCAAAGCCAGTGCCTGTACCGCAGCCCGGTCAACGCGCGCTGGATGTCGGCAGCGATAGAGAGCCATATTGCTGTTTCGCATCCGTTTTGCTAGCGCCTGCTGTTCGGTTCTGCTCAGTTGATGCGGGTCATCAATCTTTACCATCAGGTCAGTAATAGCCGTACGGTAGGCAACCAGGCGCTCATGCCACCAGCGGTCAAACCGTGTGTCGCCGGGGTGGGTCAAAGGATCGGCAAGGGCGTTGATAGGAGATTCAGCTGGGCTCACGGGTGTACGGTCTGGCATCTGTGGTGCTCAAGGGGGAGTGAAATTCTAGCCTGCGCGGGCGCCGGGAAAACTCTCCCAAAAGGTTGGTTCTTTACCCTCTTTCTCCTAACGCGAGGCATCAAGATCCTGCCAAAGAAGTGCTCCTGTGGTGACGGAATTGATCTAATAATATGATTTACTGCATCTTTTCTATTTCAGATTCAGAAAGTTCCCAGGTCAATCTTGTGCACTGCAAAAGAAAACCTATCCCCAAGGAGATAACCGGGTTTTTTGCATGGCATACCCTCCTTGGGAATGGTGTCGCCGCGGCCGGTGCATACAATGATCTCTCCCCGGTGTGCCATCACGCACCTTAAAACGCGCCGGGTCAATCGGGCCAGATGAGTCCACCTGGACCTGACAGCGGGTGCACCGTGACCTGGCCTGTAACGGTACGGTGCCGACCAATGCAAAGGAGTAGCGACTTTCATGCCTGACAACAAGCAACACGAAACCCCGATGCTGGACGAGTTGGAGAGCGGCCCATGGCCGAGTTTTATCTCAGGGATCAAGCGCCTGCGCGATGAACACCCTACTGGGCGAATTAACGGCGTTGCCAACGATCTGCTGGGCCAGTTGGAGCATTCCTACGAGACCCGCAAGGGGTACTGGAAAGGCGGTACGGTCAGTGTTTACGGTTATGGTGGTGGGATCATCCCGCGCTTCTCCGAGGTGGGTCAGCAGTTTCCTGAATCCAAAGAGTTCCATACGCTGCGAGTACAGCCGCCTGCCGGTAATCACTACAGCACGGATATATTGCGCCAGTTGGCTGACAGCTGGGAGAAGTGGGGCTCAGGCCTGGTCACGTTTCATGGGCAGACCGGCAACATCATGTTTATCGGTGCGACGACCGAGAGTACCCAGCACTTTTTTGACGAGATCAACGAATACGGATGGGATTTGGGTGGGGCTGGCCCCTGTGTGCGCACCGCAATGTCCTGTGTCGGTGGCGCCCGCTGTGAGCAGTCCTGCACCAACGAGCACAAGATACACCGCACCTTGATCAATAACTTCACTGATGATATCCACCGCCCGGCTCTGCCGTACAAATTCAAGTTCAAAGTTTCCGGCTGTCCCAACGACTGCATGAACTCGATCGAGCGTGCCGACATGGCGGTCATCGGCACCTGGCGCGACGATATGAGAGTCGATCAGCAGGCCTGGAAAGACTATGTCACCGAGAAAGGTCGCCAGCACACCATCGACAACATCATCACCCGGTGCCCGACCCGATGCATGAGTCTTAAGGATGACGACTCGCTTGAGGTTGACAACCGTAACTGTGTGCGCTGCATGCACTGCTTGAACGTGGTGCCCAAGGCCCTGTCACCTGGAGAAGACAAGGGGGTCACCATCCTGATGGGCGGTAAGCGCACACTGAAGATTGGCGATCTGATGGGCACGGTGATTGTGCCATTCATGAAGCTCGAAACCGAAGAGGACTACGAGAAAATCACTGAGATCGCTGAGAGCACCATAGATTTCTGGGCAGAGAGCGGTCTTGAGCATGAGCGTTGCGGTGAGATGATCGAGCGCATCGGGCTGGTTAACTTTCTCGAGGGCATTGGTATTGAAGTGGATCCGCACATGATCGCCGATCCGAGGCAGTCGTCCTACGTGCGTATGGATGGCTGGGATGAGGAAGCGGTCAAGTGGTTTGAGCGCCAGGCGGTCAGCCGCCAGTCGGCAGCAGGTTAGGGTAATCCCTGCCGCGTGATAACCCTAAAACTTACCGGAGAGAATCATGGCTAAGGAAATGCGCCGGCCGATTGAGTCAGGCTGCCCCGACGGCTTTCAGTACATGCACCCGTTGATGATCAAGAATTTCGGCCAGTGGCGCTGGCACGATCATCCACGGCCCGGGGTGTTGCGACACGTCGCTGATAGCGGCGACGCCGTGTGGACGGTTAAGGCGGGTACCCAGCGTATTCTGGATGTCTTTACCCTGCGCAAACTGTGCGATATTGGTGACCAGTATGCTGATGGCCATGTGCGATTTACGATTCGCAGCAACATCGAGTACATGGTGTCGCAGGAGGCCAAGGTCGAACCCTTGATTGATGCGCTCGAAGAAGCGGGATTTGTAGTGGGGGGTACTGCCAATTCTGTGGCCATGATCTCGCACACCCAGGGCTGGCTGCATTGCGATATCCCCGGCACTGATGCCTCAGGCGTGGTGAAAGCGATGATGGATGAACTCATCGATGAGTTCAAAAATTGCAACATGCCCAATCGCGTCCATATCACTACCTCGTGCTGCCAGATCAATTGCGGTGGTCAGGGCGATATCGCGATCAACGTTCAGCACACCAAACCCCCCAAGATCAACCATGACCTGGTCGCCAATGTCTGCGAGCGGCCGTCAGTGGTCGCCCGTTGCCCGGTGGCGGCGATCCGCCCGGCTCAGGTCAATGGTAAGCCGACTCTGGAAGTCGATGAGAAAAAGTGCATTTGTTGTGGCGCGTGCTATCCCCCTTGCCCGCCGATGCAGATCAATGATCCCGAGCACACCAAATTGGCAATCTGGGTGGGGGGCAACCACTCCAATGCCCGCAGCAAGCCGAGCTTCCAGAAACTGGTGGCCTCCGGGGTACCGAACAACCCGCCGCGCTGGCCCGAGGCCACCGCGATCGTCAAGCGTATTCTAAAGGCCTACAAGGATGACGCCCGCGACTGGGAGCGGATCAATGATTGGATAGACCGTATTGGCTGGCCGCGATTTTTCGAGGCCACCGGACTGCCCTTTACCAAGTTCCATATCGATAACTGGCGTGGCTCTCGCAAGAGCCTTAATGCCTCTACCCATATCCGGTTCTAGGTGCAGGCCATGAAGTTTTCAGTCATGGTGAATGAGGGGCCTTATACGCACCAGGCCTCTGATACGGCCTACCACTTTATTCGGGCGGCGCTGGATGCCGGCCACGAGATTTTCCGGGTGTTTTTCTACCATGATGGAGTGAATAACGGCACCCGCATGACCACCCCGCCGCAAGATGACCGGCATATCGTCAATCGCTGGAGCGAACTGGGTGAGGCACACGATCTGGATTTAGTGGTATGCGTCGCAGCGGCACAGCGTCGCGGTATCGCCGATGCCGATGAGGCCAAGCGCAACGGCAAAGAAGGCGATAACATCGCTCCGGGTTTTCGCATTTCCGGGTTGGGTCAGCTGATTGAGGCAGGCATCCAGTCTGATCGCCTGCTGGTGTTTGGTGACTAGGGGCAGGACATGAGTCAAACCCGCAAATTCATGTACATCAACCGGCATGCGCCCTACGGCACGGTTTACGCGCTTGAGGGTCTGGAAGTGGTATTGATCGGTGCGGCTTTTGAGCAGGATGTCTGCATGGCCTTTATCGGCGATGGGGTTTTTCAGTTGAAGCAGGGACAGGATACCACCGATTCAGGCATGAAAAATTTCTCGCCCGCGTACCGCGCACTGGGCGATTATGAGGTTAATCGACTTTACGTAGAGCGCGAATCCCTTGAGGAACGAGGGCTGACAGAAGCGGACCTGATGCCTCTGACCTGGGAAGACGAAGAGGATGACTGGGCGGAGAAACCCTCCATCCAGCTGGTCAGCCGCGCACAACTTTCTGGCCTGCTTGAAGAGCAGGATGTAATTTTCAACTTCTGATCCGCCAGACCACACGCATGTTGCATACCGTTAATAAATCACCCTTTGATTCTCAAAGCCTGAAGACCTGTCTGGGTCTAGCACGCTCTGGCAGCGATATTCTGCTAATCGAAGATGGCGTCTACGGCGCATTGGTGGGAACTGCCCACGCGGCCATGCTGGATCAGGCGTTGAAGGAGGTCAGCATCTATGCGCTGGGTCCAGATCTCAAAGCCCGGGGATTACCCGAGGATCGCCTGATCCGCGGCATCAAGGTAGTCGGTTTCGATGGTTTCGTCGAACTGGCGAGCGCCAACGACAAGGTTCAGAGTTGGCTCTGAATTCATTTGGCAATAAGCAAAAGGAGGCCAAAATGGCATTTGAACTGAACGGCAAGACTTACGAAACCGACGAGGAAGGGTATCTCGCAGATCTAAGTGACTGGAACAACGATGTGGCCGGTTACATGGCCAAGGAAGACGACTGCGACCTCAGTGAGTACCACTGGGAAGTGATCAACTTTCTGCGTGAATACTACGACGAATACCAGATTGCCCCGGCGGTGCGCGTGTTGACCAAAGCGATCGGCAAGAAATTAGGCAAGGACAAGGGTAACAGCAAGTATCTGTACGAACTGTTCCCCTATGGTCCTGCTAAACAGGCCTGCAAGTACGCCGGCTTGCCCAAGCCCACCGGCTGCGTCTGAAGGCATTTACTCTCGGTGGTGTGACGTGTGGATGTCCTGGGGCATCGATAGGGTAGCGTCGCTGCTTGCCGGCTCCGTGCCCCAATTGGACTGTCTGCCTAGAGGATTACCCCTGTGGTGCTAGGTTCTGTCTTCGCTGTGTTGTTTTATCTTGGCGCGATCATTTTGATTGCCGGGGTAAGCAGTCGCGTGATGCGTTATGCCCGTACCCCAGCGCCATTGGTGATTCCCACCACCCCGGCGCCCTTGACCCGTGCCGGAGTCGGCGCGCGGATGTGTCGCGAGGTGGTTTTCTTCGAGAGCCTGTTCAAAGGCAGCAAGTGGAGTTGGTTGTTCGGCTGGCTATTTCATTTTGGCATGCTGATCGCACTCGCCCGTCACTTGCGTTATTTCACTGAGCCGGTGTGGTGGTGGGTAACCCTGATTCAGTGGGTCGGTGTTTATGCCGGGATCGCCATGTTTGCCGGTCTTGCTGGATTGTGGGTGCGGCGCATGCTGGTTGACCGAATCCGCTATATCAGCGCACCCTCAGATCATCTGATGCTGGCTTTGCTTTTGGCTATTGCAGGCTCCGGGTTGATGATGAAATACGTTCATCACACTGATATTGTTTCTCTCAAGGCTTTTGCCCTGGGCCTGGTGACATTGGATTGGCAGCCGTTACCAGCCGATGGACTGCTACTGGTACACCTATCGCTGGTGATTGTGTTGATGCTGATCTTCCCTTTCAGCAAACTGTTGCACGCACCGGGTGTGTTTTTCAGCCCAACGCGCAATATGCGCGATAACCCGCGCGAATACCGTCATGTGGCACCGTGGGCACAGAATCTTTCCCAAACCCGGCCGGAATGGCCCCTGGGCCGGCAATCTGATCATGGCGAAGGTTGAGTTCGAAACGCCACCGTTGCCTGATCAGCTCAGCATACCTGCAGTTCTGCCGGGTGCTATGGCTCACAGCCGGCCCTTCGTTGCCAAGCCCGAACATCAGCAGCCTCTGGGCTTTCCGGGTGAGTTGGTCGATAACTGGCAGAAAGTGGCCCTGGATAAGATGGACGAATTGCTGGGTCGTTACCGTTCGTTGCAGGTATTTCTAGACGCCTGTGTAAAGTGCGGTGCCTGTACCGACAAATGCCACTACTATCTGGGCACGGGTGACCCCAAGAACATGCCGGTGGCCCGCCAGGATCTGTTGCGTAAGGTCTACCGGCGTTATTTCACCGTTGCCGGCAAGTGGTTTCCACGGCTGGTCGGAGCGGTGGAGCTGAGCGAAGAGGTGATCAACGACTGGTACAGTTATTACCACCAGTGCTCCGAATGTCGGCGTTGCTCCGTGTACTGCCCTTACGGTATCGATACCGCTGAAATCACTATGGCTGGGCGCGAGATTCTGGCGTCGATCGGGGTTGGACAGAAGTATTCCAACGAAATCATTGGCAAGGTGCATACCATAGGTAACAATCTTGGTCTGCCCGAGCCGGCGCTGGCCAATACGCTGGAAGGCCTGGAAGAAGAGGTCGAGGAAGACATCAGTGTGTCGGTCAAGTTTCCGCTTGATCAGCAGGGGGCGGATGTATTGTTGGTCACTCCCTCAGCCGATTTTTTCGCCGAGCCACACGTCGATGGCCTGATCGGTTATGCCAAAGTATTTCACCAGGCCGGTATCAGTTGGACCTTAAGCTCTTATGCGTCCGAGGCGGCGAACTTCGGCATATTCATCGGCAACTACGAGAATATGCAAAAGGTCGCACAGCGTATACGCCAGGCTGCACTCGACCTGGGTGTTAAACGTATCGTGGT
>MPLX02156103.1_pt1 | contig 29273 bp, 44 predicted proteins | sample 1617341 | NCBI WGS metagenome assembly MPLX02 (sample SAMN05944804, study PRJNA350692) | marine metagenome | biome: marine; feature: ODZ; material: water; isolation source: 120 m water sample filtered on 0.2 um supor filter | place: Pacific Ocean | collected 2012-04-08 | depth 120m m | reverse complement strand
CTGGACATAAGCCGTCGTAGCAACCTGAGTCGTATTGGTATCAGCTGCTGCCGTAGGGGCAGCAGGTACACCAGTTAAATTTGGAGAAGCAAGTGGGGCATAAGTTGACAAATCAGAAGTAAATGCAACAGTACCATCAGCGTTTTGTAAAGTAATTGTTCTATCAGCAGTAGGCTCCGCAACGGTTAAAGTTGTCTGATGTGCGTTCTCAACGGCACCCTCAAAGACAATAGTGGCTCCTACGGGAGTACCTGACGTAGTTCCAGTAGACTTCCACTTCTCGCCGTCCCACTCCCATGAGCGGTCACCCAGCGAAACGATTTGACCTACAGTAAGTCCACTACTAGGAAAGTTAATTGCCATTATGAACTACCTCCGTCAAGAGCAAATATACCACCATAGGTAGTACCTGACTCACCACCATCAATATTCACATTAACCCCGCCCACCGAATGACCAAGTTCAACCCACTGCGACGAACTACCGTCATTGTAATACATAAAAGCTCCACCACTATCAGACTCAAACCAGATGTCGCCTGCAGTAGCCGAAGCGGGAATCGTGTCACTAGTTTGAAATGTCTGACCATCACTAGCGTGGCCTATCTCAACCCAATAACTATCGTAATAAATAAATGTTTTACCGGTGTCCGACTCATACCAAATGTCATTAGATGCAGGAGAACTGGGTGCAGCATCCTGAGCCTGAAACGACTGGCCATCAGAAGAATGTCCTACTTCAACCCAATAATCATCAAAGCGAACATAAAGTTTACCCGTATCAGTTTCATACCAGAAATCTCCAGGAGTATAACTCGAGGGAGCATCATCGCCTGCCGAAAACTTTGATGTACTAGATCTAAGCTCCCAATAGGTTGCATTCCAAAACCACACCATGTTACCTTGGGTAACTTCATCATTCAATGTTGGAGATGCAGGAAAGTTAATAGCCATTAAACTGCGCCACCATCCAGAGTAGCAATCCCAGTATAATTACTACTAGGCACCCCGCCATCAATATTTGCGGCATACTCAACTACAGTAGAATCTGCAGCATGACCAAGCTCCACCCATTGAGCGTCACCCACACCATCATCATAGTATACAATCGTATTACCAGTATCAGACTCATACCATAAATCCCCCGAATCAGGACTAGACGGAGCCGTATCGGAAACAGTTACACTAGCACCACCACCACTAACCTGCTGCCAAGAAGAACTAGACCGGAAATAGAAAGCATCATTTGATGTATCAACAGCAATAGCCCCATCAGCAATCGTTGAAGTGGGCGCTCCACCAGTTGTTTCTGTCTTAACTGAGTGGGTCGTGGATGCGGAAATCTTGGCAGAAGGGAAGTGTCTAATGGCCATTACGTGGTGTACTCCACTCCGCTGATAGTAAGGGTCAAAGCTCCAGATGTTACTTGAAGAGCCTGCAGCGTTTCGTTTTTGGCCAGAACCATAGAAACATCAATAGATACAGTCTCATCCCCTTGAACAACGAAGTCAGAGAACACCTGATTCGTCACACCGGCAGTTCCGCCAGATGCAACAGCATGCAAATCAAAATTTGCAGCGCTATTCGTAGTATTACAAACAATAATATTCTTTACAATAGTATAATAATCATTAGTATTTGTTACAGTATACAGGGTGCCAATAGAAGTACCAGGTTGCCCCCGATATATATTTTTAGCAGTAAATTGAGCCATCTAAGCTACCCCCATCCAGTATAGCACTTCATTGTCATATACGGTTTGACTAATGTCAGTCATAGTCGTTGCATCTAAAACATGCCCGACCTTAGACGCTGAATCGTGTGACGCAGCAGTTGTGCTGTCAAATCCGCGACCGGTGGTTACTCCACCAATATTCTGGGCAACAGTGAAATCGTTACCGGACCTTGAAGAGATTAATACCTTCTCTTCATCATTCGCGCCACGATCCAATACCACTACAAACGGATAATCGCTTCCGTCAGGAAATCCAGATCCGCTTGCAACAGTAAAGGATGTGGCCGATGAGTTGATCCCGGCAGACAATTCTGTTTCTGATGCGGCTCCTACGAATTCTCGTCTCTTTAGGGTCATAATGCACCCCGATCAGTCGAGCGAAATATCCAAGTCGCCTGTTGAAATTTTAAATGTGTCCCCAGCATCCACTGACTTAGACGAACTAAGCGCACCGTGGAACAGCAAGTTTCCAGCACTAACATGATCATGAATACCAACATGCGTCACCGTAGCGGCAGGCATGCTAGTATACGTAATATCTGCAGTGTTGGAAATCGTACCGCCAGAGGCAACCGAACCGAAAGTAATAGACTGACGGGCATATGACCCGCCCGAACATTCAGTACCGGAGTCTGCGTCTGTTGGGTTGGAAGTGTAGAGAGCAAGATATACAGTCGTGGGACTGGAATATGCTGCATTCTTCAGAACGTGATCCAGAAGCTCGTTTTCCAAGTAATTGCTAATTGCGGCCATTACAACCTCCTATTTTTTATATTACTAAACCTTATTTAGGTCTTGCGGTCTTAACAAAACTGCCAGTTGCCAACAACATGTTTACAATATCAGCAGGCACACATTGCACTGGATCTTCCAGTGTAAATTTATACCCCTGCATGCTATATGAAGTTGGCCCGTCAATCATTTTAACCCAGACACCATCATTGGATCCCTTGGGACTCCACAACGGCGCCTTAGGCGCTTCCTCCGCTACTACCTCTTCTACTACATTATCATCAGCCATTGCTACTCCTCATAGAAGGCCTTAACTTCAGATTCTTTTGCCCTGACAAACGAGCCAGTGGCAATTAAAAGTAATGCTTCTTTTTCTGGGAGCGCCTTGAAAGGATGCTCCAGAGTGAAATCATGTCCACCTGAGGCATAACCTCTAGGCCCTTCCATCTTGATTAAAATATCTTTTGAAGACGCAGCCTTCTTGGCCGGAGCCTTCTTGGCCGGAGCCTTCTTGGCCGGAGCCTTCTTTTCTGCCGCCGGAGCGGCTTCTTTTGGTTCTTCGACTTCCGCATCTTCAATAGATTTGGAAGTAACTACGTTATCATCAGCCATGATTATATCTTACCATACCTCCTCTCATGATACCAACATTGGTTTTAACGAAGACGAGGGGCAGTTCCTCAACTGCCCCTTCGCCCTCATCAGTTATTCAATTATATTTAAGCGGCGCGGCGCTTAACATTCTTGGTGATTACGTAAGCATCGAAGTTTTCGACGTTTGACGCAACACGGGTAAACTGAGTGTACTCAATCGTGTCTTTCTTTGGCTTGAACTCGCGATACACAACAATCTCACGCTGAATACCAATAATATGGTTCTGCGGGAATGTCATGATTAGGTAGCCGTGGTCACCCGCGGCCCCACTGTAATCGCCAGCAACAGTTTCCGGCATGAGGGGTACCTCAAGAACCGGAGTACCAAACGGACGCAGGCCTGTATCACCAGGACCACCGTTTGCACCACCAGCACCCTCGAAGTACCGACCACCAATATCAGAGTTGACCGGGGTGCCACCAGCAGCGGCACTCCCATCAACCTTAACAGACGGATCTCCTAAGTGATAAATGGTGTCCTGTACCAATTGAGGACCGCACATGAACCGAAGGTCATTGCGGCGCTGTAGGTACTTGCTTGGAATCTTACGGAGCGAACGATCATAGACTGAACGAGAGATCGGCGTGCCGCCCCCACAATCCAGAACATAACCGCTTGCCAGTGCAAGTTTAACAAAGCCATCAAGGCTCTTGAGTAGAGCATTGCTGCTCGTAGTATCGCCATTGATGAACAAGTCATCAAGGTCATTCGCTGTCTGGCGAGCCATCACTGATGCGAGATGATCCTCTAAAGAATCACCCGCAATGTTGTCCTCAAGGGACTCAGTGCTGATCTCCCAATCCAAACGAAGTTTCACAGTAGTAAGCGACACTTTGGTGAAGGTAACAGCAGCGTTTGCGCCGGTGTCAGAAGCCTCAGTAGCCTTCGCCATGATGCGCGTACCGATGGAGAGCTTATCGATCTCCATCTGCGGGGTCCGCATACGCACAACTCGCGAGGACTGCAAGAGGGTAGACTGATCAACGACAAAATCAATGAAGCGGTTGGCCTGAGCCGGCTTTAAAATGCCGCCACTGGCGTTTCCGACAACGCTGGTAGTAACTTCATTTGCTTTCGCAAGAATTTCTTCCTGAGTTGACATTATCTTCCTCCTTATATCCTTTTACTTTTCGTATCCAAAAGCTTTAATAAGCTCTTGAGGAAGGTAGAGGTTGTCCCAAAAAGCCGGTTCCCCGACATCTTTAGCGATAATCTCATCCTCCACCATTTCTTCGTCGCTTTCGACGCTCTTTTTCACAGCGCCGGCAGTTTCTAACTGCTCGATCTTAGCCGAAGCATCAGAAAGAGCATCCTTCTGCTCCTGAATGGTAGCCATTGCGCCATCAAGCTCCTCGCGGAACTTCGCAACAGCAGCATCAAGAGCAGATGAGTCAACCTCGGCCTCTACGACCTCAGCTTCCTCAACTTCAACGCTTTTTGCAACTGAATCCAACTTTTCATCAACATAAGTCTGAGTATCAGACTTCAGTTCCTCTTTAAAGAGGGAAAGCTTCTCATCAACGACTGCACCAAGCGCATCCTTCAGAATATCAATATCCATATCTACATCTCCTTCGGAATCTTGATTTGAGTCAGGAGAAGCTTCTATTTCAAACTTCTCGATGTCATCTGATACAGAAATTTCATTTTCCATATCACTGTGGAGCCAATTTACAAAACGTCGAAGTAAAGACACCTTCTCCTGAACGGAGAGAGCGTCAGAAACCTCAGCACTTTCATTAAAGAGCTTATCTTCCACAGTTAAGACGTTATCATAATTTGTATCTTTTTGCAAACTAATGTTCGATTCATCACTATTTTCCATAATATCTTCATCGGTTTCTAACATATAACAAAGTTCTCCGGCCTCATTCGACTTCACAAGCTCCACAACGGCAGCAGGATTAGCTGGGTTATCAACCAAACTAACCTCGCCAAGTTCATATTTGCTTATACGATGAATGGGACGGCCCATTTTCTTACTTAATATATCATCTATTTTCTTTTCTAAAATCTTTCCACCGACTGAAAACGCCGATAGTGTTCCATCCAGGACTTTTTCCCATGTAGTCTGGGCACCCTTGGATACAAACGCCGACAGCCTCATGCCTTTATGAGAAGAACCGTCGATGTCTAAATCAACAGGCTCGTAATCGATTGCCTTACCTACAGCAACCGGAGCGTGCATTTCTCTAATATTTCCACGCCAAGCCTTAAACGCCTTCTCAGAGGCATCAAACTCGATTATGTCGCCAGAACTATCTATATTATCAGCGGTAGCAACACCTGTTACAATGCGCTCTTCCGCTTTGATCATATCAATAGGAAAAGACACATGGAACGTATTATCTTGCATAATCGCCTCCTGTATTTATCAATATACTATTTATTGCGTAAAAACGCAAGTTGTGTTAAGACCCCGTAGCGAATACGCGACAGTTAACGGCAGTAGTCTTGACTTCAAAACTGTGGTGGTTCCCAGGTATGGCAATATAAGTAGTGCCACCAGGTGGTATCGCAATTCTGCGCTGATCAGTTGATCCACCATCAAATTGTATTGTAGCGATGGTCGTCGCATGCGAATTCCATACCCATAAACAACTTATCGAAATATGATCGCCACCAGCAGCCGTAATCTGAATTACTCCATCAGAGTCCTGGTACCCGTCCGGTGTTCCCCACCAGACGACAGATTCCATTCCATTATAAGACATAGTATCCTCCTTTATTCATCTTGCGCTTCCCCACGTTCTCGCCGTTCTCCAGTGACCGCCGCAGGGGTCTGACCACCATCTCTGTCCGGTCCCGCTTTAGGCGGAGAACCGGACTCAGCGTTATCATTACCATCAGGCGCACCCTCTGGTTTTTTGGCCTCTTCTTTAGCCTGCTCTTCATCCATCTCAAGTTGCTTCATCTTAACATTGGACGGGAATGGCAAGACCTCATCGCCCTCATTCCTCTGAGTTAGACCCATCGTCTCTCTAACCTCGTTGGGTGTTATTACCTCAGTCCTGAGATACCTATCATTGATTCTTGATTGCAAATCGTCATCGATCAGGTCAATAGATTCAAATCTAAATTCTACATTATCAGTATATTCTTTAACAATTCTATTGATTCGCTTTTCAATGATCTTTTGATCCGGTCCCACAACTTGAGTCTTAAACGTCTTGTCGGCATCCCGTGACACGGCTAGGTTGGCATTGTCATAGACGCCAACCTTTGGTGCCGGTACGCGGTTACCGACCAAAATCTCATCCCTATTTGATTTACGATATTTATCAAATGAAGAGTCCTGAACTCCTGCCTCCAACTTTTCAAACCTTACATCGGAATCGTTGCCCATTGAAGGCGGAAGAGGGACAATCAACGTTCCATGATGCTTGCCTTTCACTTCCTGACGGAAGTAATTCACAAGTTGCTCTTTTGATTTCTGACTCAGTTTCGCGCCCTTGAGGACAATGGCATATCGAGGGATCGCCTTGTTTTCAAAATAATCAATATTATATTCTTTTGCGAACTTGTCCCCAACAATGGCAGCCGCAGCCGGAACCGCTGGCGGTACTCCATAATATGTGTTATTCGGAGTGTACGATTTAAACTGAATCAACTCGTTTGGATTAGTGTCCTTGCCGAGAGGATCTTCGGTCTCTAAGTCCTGGAAGTTCCTAAAGAACACGGCATTTACTTTTGAAGTATTCGCAAGCTGTATATACCCATCGCGATTACGTCGCACCCTAACTAGAGTGGCGGGGACATGTCCCACGTAACCAATCTTTCCAGAGTTAGTCCTGCTAATCTCAATATAGCCATTGCCGACAGTAAGATAATCATTCCAAACTTTAATCATAGTCTCGATAAATGTCTCGTCTATATTAAAGGCATCAAAAAGCTCTTCCATCTTTCTCTTAGATCTGTCGATGTCCTGCCGTACTCTCTCTAATTTAGATTTTGAATTCTGCGAGCGTTCTAACCTCTTTTTTCCCTTTACGCTATCATCGAATCGAAATCCAAGACCTACAGTGTTCATAGTTCGTGCATTTACGGCAGCATAATGTATTGAACTTTGCTCATACAATTCAGCTAAAGTTTCTAGATCATACGGAGGGGTAACAACGTCAAATAAAGCATACCCATCGATTGTCTCAGGATCGACATACTTACTTCCGGCCCCCTCAGTCTCAATCGCTTTTTTAATTAGCCTGGTCGCCCTCCGTTTAGCCTTCGTGGGCAAACTCTGGACATTGATTTTTTTGAAATGATCACTATTTTTACTAACCACATCAAAACCAACGTAAGACAAATCATCGATTTCGACCACCTGCTCTTCTTCGTCTTCAACAAATTTAGTCATGACTTCCTCCATCTCCCGGCATCAGTTTGGTGGGATCAAAGAAGTCTTCCATAGGATCAGGAATCTTGCCGTCTAGCAGACGCTCTGTTTGGCCTTCGGCCTCGGCATCGCTAACCTTTCTGGCTCCCTCAACCCAATGAACCTTTCCACCGGCCCTATCAGACCAGTAGGCAGCAGCTTCAGCAACCTGCCTTTCAACAACTGGATCACCAACAAAGCCTTCTGCGCACATGATATTGCGATCTGCGTCCATGAGTAGTTCCCCATTGGGCAATCGCCATGCACAAATGCCAAAAATGCGGTCGGGCATCAAAATCCCGCCGCGATCTACATAATTTCTACCAACCATGCCTAGATACTATCACAATTTCGATGTATTTGCACGACTATACGTCGTTTTCTTCATCAATTTGCTCAAATTTAACCAAACCCCTGGTGATTTCAGATACCCCAGAGTAACTTTCAGGAGCCACAGTTCCTTCTTTAAACTCTATTGTGTCGTATTCCCCAGTTTCATGGCATATATATTCTTGTATCACATATTTGTCCATAGATCATAGAGCGCATGTCTGACAATCCGGGTCATCTATCCTACATGATTCCGCCTCAACGTCATCACTGGAGTTTAACACCTGTTCGTGTCTAGACCCATCCCTGTATATTGTAATACCCTTACATCCTCTATCATATGCAAGCCGGTATAAACGATCTGTCTCATCTATAGTATAATCTGATGGACAGTTGGTTGTTTTGCTAATTGCAGCATCAACCCATCGTTGCGCTACGCTCTGAATATTAATATGGTCCTCTGGAGCAAGATCTCTAGTCGTAACGCAATACGACGGAAGATCCTCTAAATCGAGTCCCAAATCTTTAATGACAGGAACGACTTCCGTGTGAACACCTAAACGACTTTGCCTAGAGTAAGTCCAATCAAAATACGGCTCAATGCCGGTGCTGGTTCCCATCATTGTACCCGTTGTCCCAGTTGGAGCAACGGTTAACAAACAAACATTTCTTATTCCATGCTGCTGAACGGCAGCACGAACTTCAGGACTCATACCTCGCATAAATCCTGACTGCAGATACTTCTCAGCATTAAATCGAGGGAATGCTCCCTTTTCTTTAGCGAGATCAACAGAAGCCATATACGATTCTTCGGCTATTGTTTCAAACAAAGTATTTGTAAACAAAACCGCATCTTCATCGCCATACTTAAGCCCCATTCTTACCAGCATTTCTGCTAGCCCCATCACGCCCAAACCAATTCGTCGGTTTCCACGATGGTTGATGTCAATCTCTGGGAAATGATACTCGTTTGCGTCAATCACATTATCAAGCATTCTAACCGCTGTCCTGACGACGCTCCGTAAATCATTCCATAGAACATCTCTATCTTCATCTACAAATTTAGCAAGATTAACGGCTCCAAGAGTACAAACCCCATAAGCCTCTAATGGTTGCTCTCCACATGGATTCGTGGCCTGGAGTCTAGCAAAGTACCAAGAATTGCTCATCTTGTTAGACCGGTCAATAAAATGAAGACCGGGTTCCGCTGAAGCCCATGCCGATGAAATGATTGCATTCCAAATTGTAGAAGCTTTTACCGTCTCATATACAACAACATCTTTGCCGATATCAATCCACTGTTTGATATCTCCTTCCCAAAAAGCATCGTATTCGGGATCAGTTGTATCTGGGAATTTTAAATTCCAATCCCCATCCTCAGCCAGACAAGACATAAAGTCATCAGTAATGCAAACACTCATGTTGGAGTTTTCAAATTCTCCAGCGTGCTGTTTGGCGGTAATGAATTCCATAATATCAGGATGCCACACATCCATCATCAGCATCGTAGCACCTCTGCGCGATCCACCCTGCTCGATAAGCCCAGTAGACAGATTGAACATTTTACCCCAAGACACCGCCCCTGAAGAAGAGCCGTTGACTCCAACAACCTTAGAATAGCGAGGTCTGAGAGAGGACAGGTTGACACCAACACCACCACCCCTAGAATGAGTTTCAGCCATCTCCTTAACACTATCCATGATTCCACCACGGGAGTCATCTGGGGATGGCAGCACGAAACAGTTTTGTAGTGTTAGCCCCTTCTGCCCAGCGCCAGCCAAGATGCGACCGCCTGGGATGAAGTAATCAAACAAAACATCTTCAAACGCCCCGGCTACCTGTTCCCGAATTTCCTCAGGTTCATTCTCAGCAAGAGCATCCGCTACACGTTTTTTAACATCATCTGGATGCAACTCTAGGGGTTTGGAGATCAGATCCCAGTGAACAGTCATGTACTCCCCATCACCAAGCCAGACCGAAGCCTCTTTCGTATCGGGGAAGACATCGCTGATATACCCAATTTCTTTCTGAGGCCACTTGGGATCTTTATTGGTTATCGCCAACACAAGATCTCCGTTATCGAGATCCCCCTTCGGAGCCTTCAAAGTATATCTGTCTAAAAATATTTTATACCCTTGTAAACCACTGTTACTAAACATTGCCGGATACTTAATCTTAAAACCTACTTGTTCTGTTCTCTCTTCTTTAAGCTCTACTACCTTGTGTTCGACTAATCTATCGGCAACAGTGGTATTGGGCATCGTTCCTCCTGGGGGGTAAAAATTCTCGTCCGGTCCATCGGGATTCGGACGAGTAGTATACTCTATCATATTCAGTCTTCTTTCGCTATTGCAAACTCGCAGGTCAACCTGAAAATTTCAGATTTTTTGGAGCAGGGAGATCATGCTATCAGTGATCTGATCCCAAGTCGCGGACGAACGAAGAATTCTTGCCGACTGAATCGCATTCCGCTTCAAATCGGCGTAGTTCTCAACTGTATCATGCAAGATCTCTGGGAGAGCTGCATAGTCTGGAACTATCCATAGCCCCAGGTCATCCTCATACAATGTAGATCCATCGTCCACTTTTGGAATGGCCTCTTCCCATGTATGAGGCCAACAAATTGTATGATCACTGTAGTCTGCACATCCAGTTAAATGTGTAGTAATTGTCGGCATCCCTGTGGCGACAGCGTGGAATGGAACTAGCCCAAAACCTTCGCCATTGCAAGGATAAAGCATGCAATGGCTTTTATAGTAGAGTTCTCGATATTTCTCATACGACAAGAAGTCTGAGACATAAACAACATTGGGATGCTCGATAACATTTCTTAAACTCCGCGTTGTTTTAACTACCAACTTAACTCCATCCGGCAAGTCCGAATCTAAAAATGTTTCAATCGTGTCGTAAACAACATCTGTGAAGATATCTCCACCGTTATCCAACAAGAAATAGAAATCTCCTAAAATCTCTCTATCCTTGATATCCCAATCTTTAGACACTCCATGAGGAAGTACCTGGACATCATGCTGCACTCCATTTTTAATGTATACATCTCGAACAAATGTTGAAGTAGCCCAAACAGCATCGCACCTGTTAAGGTTGATGATCTTACGCTGAGGAAGTTTAGTGAACTCCCAAGGGGCATACCCGATTACAAGTTCATTGCCGTATTGAAAGTATTCTGGAGCACAAAAGTTGATATGATACTTAAGTTTATCACTGTTGTAGATAACTGGGATAAATAAACCGTTAAGACATTTAATCAAGTTTAAAGCAACGTCTGTAAACCCAGCGGTTGCCCACTTCAACCCGCTGCTATCTGTGGCTGGGGGAGTAAACCAGCTAAGACCTGCGTCCGCTAGATATTCTAAAAAGTCAGTCTCTCCAGTCAAAGCACTCGACGCCCTTCTGCATAAGAAGATATGCGGTTGACTTATCTACTTCGCAAACAATAGGCTTATGTGTATTCATGCACCTAGTGGCGGCTAGATACTGTTCGTCAAGTTTAGTTAGAGTGATCTGTTTAGGATGCACGACAGCGGACTTCTCCCCGTCGTCAGTTTCTATAATAGCAATCACTTCCATAATAACTCCATGATACCACAAAATCAGTAAATTAGAATTCAACAGCCTACGATGTACTAAGCATGCTGGCGTGCTAGGGGTCAGGGTATCACACTTTTCGAGGACCATCGCGGACCACCGAAGTCCGCGGTTCGACGGTCTCAATGTGGTACACTGACGGCTACCGAAACCACGAAAGGGCTGGTAAACGATATTAAAAGTTTAATGGGTCTAGCCGGATACGTGTGCATGGTTGCTCTGCTTTCAGTGCCAGCATGGCTAGCGCTGCGCCATAGCCATGTCTCTTTCGCTTTCCTTTCCGTAATGGGTCTGATGATAACATTGCATTTATCGATTGCATTCGTTTTATCGGCACAAAATACTAAGACCAAGAAGTATAGAGAAATAGACATTATTTGATGGATCTTGATTTAAAAGATAAATCGATATTATGCGTCGGAGAAACTGGATACAACGACTGGGAGACCATCCACAAATTTTTAGAAAACTGTTTTGATAGTACGATATACTGTTGGACCTGGAATCCGAGTTTTTTCATTCGACTCAGAAACGTAGCTGGATTTCTTGGTATTCCGCTAATTATTAAACATCCTTGCTTTGATGATACAGACAGTTTTGTAGACAACTGCGACACGCTAGCCTTCTTCAGTGATGGGAATGATGCAAAAACTAATGAAATGCTGTATACTATATTAGAGGAAGAAGATTCTATCTATGAAAAGATAGTTGTTTGTAATCGTGATGGGGTGGGAGTTTATGAAGATAACACCGGTTGACGGACTAAATCTCCAGGAGTTGGAAACTCTTGCCATAATGGTAAAGCTAATCCCTTGGGAGGGAGAGTACATTCCTCACTTTATGATGATGTCCAATGACGAACGCCCCGATGATTGCAACGTAACGGTAATGGAGATGGCAGCCCTACAAGAAGGCTTGTACTACGCAGCGAACAGGATAGACGAAATGATTCGTTCTATGTTCATGACAATGAAGATGGAACAGATAAAGGAATTCCAAAAGCTGTCTGAGACGATTGAAGACATGGATAGGCACTACTACTCAGAGGAGCCTCCTCCAGAGGAAGACGAGGATGAGTGATCTAGTTGAAATGCTCTCATATGTCGGATTGGGTATTGCCGGGTTGTTATGTATAATGCTTTACGTTGCGATGCAACAGAATGACAAAGAATAGCGTGGACTCGTCTATTCCAGCAGTCGTAAACCCCGTTGGGACAACTGACGCTTTTGGAAATCACTATATTCTTGGTCGCGTAATTCAAGACTTTCCTTACGCTGAGCGACGATGCCCCTATTGTGAACATAAACTCGTGATAGCCAATGCTGTTCATGACAATGATTCCATTGAACACTATAAGGCTGTTTATATTGATGCGAACAAGGACTGCCCAGTCTTTGACATGAAGGCACAGCAATGCTATGCAAAGATATATTATTCGAGTTCATACGCTGCACATAGATTTGAAAATGTAAAGTTTCCTGTAAAGCGTTGGGAACAAGAAGAGTTGTATACCATATATCAATAATGATACAATCTAGTATCATGGAAGTTGCAAATTTATTTGGATTATTGGGTCTGGCAATCATGAACATAACTACAGTTATGATTGCTTACATTAAACAACAGAAACGGAGTGCTGACAATTACGGAGTAAAGAATGGCCGAGGTGACCTATTTAAACAAATAGGGGACCTTCAAGACGATATAATGGATTTAAGGGAAGATGTAGCCGAAATGAAAGGAACTTTAAAGGCTCATATTATGGTAGGACAAAGATGATAGACGAAGAATCAGAACTAATCTCAGAAATCGAGACCTTTTTGGCTTTGACAGCCCAAAGAGAGCTGTTTACGTCCTCAGAGATCCAAGATCTCCTATTGGACCTGATTAATTTGGCAGATTCCAAATTAAATTGACTAAGGTTTGAGAAATAACCGAATACGTGCTATACTGATAGTTGCCCCCCGTAGACGGGAGCTTTCATATTTCGTAAGATTATGATCGCCTTGTACTATTGGGGGCATCTAACTTGTGAGGAAACTATTAATGGAATCATCCGCCGACAAGTTGTACCACTATAGCGCTACCGTTGACCGAGTAGTTGATGGAGATACTATAGATGTGTTCCTTGATCTGGGATTTGACATAATCCTCAAAGGCAGGGTAAGATTCCACGGGATGAATGCCCCCGAATCACGCACTAGAGATGCTGAAGAAAAAATGCGGGGACTCGACGCTAAAACTTACGTCGAAAATTGGGTCGAAGGACACAATGGAAAAATCATTATTCAAACCAGTTTGGACGAACGTGGCAAATTCGGACGAATTCTGGGAAGAATCCTATGCTCAGATGACGAATGCGACTGCTTAAACGACGACATGATCAAATATGGCTATGCTGAACCTTACTTCGGAGGTGCTAGATAATGTTTTTCTGTGGATGTCATTGCGACTGCACCGACAGATGTGAATGCGGCTGCGAACGCTGCGACTGTTAATGTTCACCCTCTTTCAAGTGGCATCAGTCTTCTTTGGACTCATCGGCGGCATAGCAGTAGCCGACTATTTTTTTAATCGCTACGAATAACCGGCGCCCCGCCCCGCCCGAGTGAGTAAGCTCAAAAAATAGTAACAGGAATACGGTGCCTAGTGTTGCCCGTATCTCAGCAAAGATCGTATATTTCGTGGGGTATAAAGAAAGCCGACCTTACCGCACATCCAGCACTCCCAATCACACCACAACGACCACTTCACATCGCAACCAGCGCAATACAACAACACATTCGCGCGCTCCTCACCCAACCCCTCCAACAAACCCGAAATCTCAAACAACCCAAACTCGTAAGGTTGACCCAACAGTTCACAACCATCCACATCATCCACAACCCGCACCCACTCCAAACTATCACGCCACAACAACGCAGCAGAATTCAACGCAGCAAACACAAACACAGGAACTCTCACCCCCCAATCCACAGTCTCCAATTCTGGAGAAACCACATCAACCCCGCAATCAAAAACATCAACCATGATACAACAGTATAACACCCTCTAAGGCACCCAGGAGCCTCCCTACGCTCATCCAACCCCAAAACCCACCCCACACCCCACAAAACCCAAAACACCCCCAAAATTGAGTAAATTTTAGACACGACCTGTGCACAAACCAGGGACCCTCCCTAGATCTGTGTTAGGTACCCTTTACAAGGGAATAGAATTCTCCGAGAAACTGAATATTACATAATAGAATTTGCCGAGAAAATCGCCTATTGAATTATAAAATGTCCGCCCTAGGGAATGGATGTAAACTAGGTGTAAGCTTTCACGCATAATTTCTTTACGTCGATTTGCTTCCGAATTTACACCTCTTCCTGTAATTTTGTTGGTGGAGGGAGGAACCGCCTCCCCAACTAGCAAGGAGACCCAACATGAACAAGCCCAACTACACCAACCCGGAACTACTGGTAGCGACTCAGGCGGAATGGATCACCCGCGATGGTTCGTTCCGATTCCCGAAGAACCACCCCATCGTCAAAGTCCACGTGCAGGCGCTATCTGGTCTGCTCCGTGCAGGCGGTCTGGTAATCGACGCTCCGACCAGCGCGAAGGCGTCCAACATCATCCGGCGCATGAGGGATGAAAACTACGACCCGGACCGGTTCGGCACGATGGCCGCGGCCACCGCGGTGATCGGTTCGGACCTATTCCACCAATTCGATGTCTGGGGACGCGGCACCGACCACGTGGTGACCGCGGAGTCCATGCGCCCGAAAGTCACCCAGACCCTACGCCGGATCATCGCCCGCCTGCCGGAGCGTGGCCTACGCCCCAACGTCGCAGTGCAGGCGCTGGAGGATGGCCTAGCGATCACGGCCTACCGGCTGGCCTAATCGGATCGGTCACCCGGCCTACCGGCTCCCGGCTCGCCGCCGGGAGCCGGTTCGCGTGGCGAGATAGGCCGACCGCTCAGGGTGGTCACCCGACCGCCCTGGGTGGTCATTTTTTTGGGCGCTCGTAAACGAGCGCCATAATTGAACTTCGTGCTCTCTCTAACGGCGCGCACACGGCACTTCCCCAGATTTCGTAATTACAAAACACGGGTCCACTTTGTAATTTTCCTATTGGATTATTCAATTCACGAACGTGGCACGCAGCCAGCCTGGAAAATTACAAAACGCTCGCCGGCCTGGGCCTGGTTTGTAAGATTACAAGCCGGCTCGAGAAGCTCAACCCCCAGCATTTTGTAATATTACAGGATGGATTATTGAGCACACGCAGAAGGGCCGGGACTTTGTAATGTTTCAGATTGGATTATTCCTACCCTGTTAGGCACACCTAACACCCATAAAGTAATTTTGAGAAACATCACGCAAAGTACGATATTACATAATGCCAGCGTGTATCTTGGTCCTTGTTGGAAGAAGTACCCACCCAAGAAGGAGACATTACAGAATGAAAGAGCAGTGGACAGTATGGTACACGGCTAGCGACACTGGTCGCACCGTAAAGGTTGGCACCTATGCCACCACTACCGCCGCCGACACGGCTCTGGAAGGAATCTTCCAGAATGACAAGATTACAGAATGCGGAATCGCATCCTGCGGAATCATCCACGGTACCAAGGTACCGACCAACTAGAAGGGAATATTACACAATGAATGAATCACCCACCACCCACCACACCGACTGCAATCACATTTCAGGGACCGGCTGGTGCTGTGCGCCACAGTGCGACGAGCGCCCAGTCGTGGCAATGCGAACCCCAGCGGGCAAGGTTGAAGCGGCTTTCGTGGTCGCCAACGACAAAGATTACAAAGTGGAGATCTGGTGCCAGTCCCCGACCGGCGACCAGTCCGACTCTGTAATCTTCCACCTCCCAGCACGGGATCTGAAGCAGGCCGAATTCGTCGCCAACCTATGGCAGAAAGCATGGGGCCTAACCCCAGTAGCGTAACCTTACAGAACTCCCGGGATGGGTTCCGGGGCTGGCTGAGACCCCCACCTTACAGAATGGGTGGGGGTCTCCCGCGTACTGTCATATTACAAACCAAAATTACAAACCAAACCGTAAAATTACAAATCTCGAAGGGTGCGCAACCGAGGCGCTTGCGAGCTTGCGCACCCTTTTTTTTGTAATTTCTCTGTTTAGTGAATAGAATTCATCTAGAAAATGAGTTATTACATAATACTTTATTGCGCTTATTAGTAATACAATTTGGACTTATTTGGACGTTCAGCGAATACACTTCTGTCACATTAATTAGTTTCTACAAACGTGCAGGTCAGAGGGCCAATTTGACATCTACTGTCAGATCATTAGCCTGCTAGCGCGGGATCGTCCCGTGAAATACTCAATGAGAAAAGGTTCAATATGAACTACTTTCTGGTTGCTGCTATCCGCTCAGCGGTAGCAGTCGTAATGCCTCGCAGCAGCGGGGCGAAGGTGGACCGGTGGACCGGTCTGCTGATGGGCCTGCTACGGTCCGGCAACACCCGCATCCTCGCCCCGACGATGGGCAAGGGGTCCAACGTGGCCCGCCGTGCATGGAAGGCATCGAACCCGCTGAAGGGGTCCGTAGTCGTCCCGCTGTCCCGGTGGACCTACGGCGATCTGATGCTGAACGAATCCACGGCGACACCTACCGCGGACGGGATGCGGGTAGCGATCACGAACCAACTACGGGACGTATGCGCCGCGCTGGTTCTCCCGCCCTACTGGGATGACGAAAAGGTGGCGAAGATCGCCAACGAATTCATCGTACCCGCCGTGGCGGTATCACTCGATCCCGACGGGGATGGGGTCGTAGTCACGGGCTACTGGTGGGAGGCAGGTAGCGACGACTAACCATCGTCGGCGGTACGGATTAGCCCGGGTTTCGGCCCGGGCTTTTCCGCGTTTATGCACATAGAATTCTCAGAGAAACTGCCGATTTAGGGAATAAAAATTCAGGAGAAACTGAGTTTTAGGAAATAGAATTTGCCGAGAAACTGAATAATTACAGAATAAAATTCCGGGCGGGTGTTCCTGGCGGAAGTGCGTGCCATGAACACCCGGCGATTTTGTAATATTCCAATTCACATTATTGAACGGATTTGTAATCTTTCATAGCGTATTATTGGCATGATGACAATTTCCTAAAAGTAATTTAAGAAATTCCCACATTACAAACCTAGAACGTGTATATTATCCCTTATGAGATACATACACTTTAATGAACCACTCAACCCCTGGTGGTGGCGCATCACCCAGGGTTTCGCCAACCTAACCGATGGTATCATCGCCATCATTACCCTAGGATTCATCAACCCGACATTTGGCACCACATGTGCTAGACGTTGCCTCAAGTGGGGACTTACCAGGCTGCCCTGGTCAGACTCTAGAGACCTTATAGAACGCAGGTGTCAGAAGTAGATACGGTTCGCCCGTCACTCTCTTAACTGACCTGAACTAGTCCGCCAGGACTTACGCGCAGACCTGGCACTGGACTAGGAGAAGCCCCCGGACCTAGGCCGGGGGCTTCTTAGTATCCTTACACAACTCATACTGTAACATTACAAACCATCCTGTAAAATTACAAACTCGAGGGGCGCTCGTGGCATATCGTTTCCGCTGCGAGCGCCCCTCGGTTTGCAAGTTGTAATTTTACAAACTGAAATGGATTTGTAATTCGTGGCGAGATGTGCTAGGGCACTTTGTAATTTTCCAATTCGATTATTGAGGCACCTCGAGGTGGACGCACCAGGCCGAACGCGAAGAGACCCCCAGCCCGCTGGGGACTGGGGGTCTCTTGGCTGGGTGGGTCAGCCTCCCGGTCGGACCTCGCCCAGTTCCAGCCAGTAGGCGGTGATGATGATCCCATCGCCATTCGGATCGACGCTGACCGCGGCCTCAGGTCGCCCGTCCGTCGCGGGAAGGTTGGCGATGATCTTGTCCACCGCTTGGGTCAGGCTGATGCGCTGGGATGCCACAGTCGGAACCGCGGTGCTGATCTTCACCATGAGGTCGGACACGTTCCAGCGGTCCAACCCGACCGCCACGGTTCCCTTGAGTGGGTCGCCATTCTTCCAAGCGCGGCGGGCGACGTTCGACGCGGTGCCCGTGGTCGGTGCGGTGATCGTGGTGGCGGTGCCCGTGCTGGGTGCCATCAGCCCGCAGAACAACGCTGCCCAGCGGTCAGTCTTGGCGAGGTCGCCGCGCAGTCGCGGCAAGGCAGCGGTGACCGCTGCCCGTAGAATCTTGACAGAGTAGGACATTACAGAACCTCCCGGTTCAATCGGTCGGGCTATGTGCGCCCGCTGCCCGGTCGGGCAGAGCCTCACCCTATCACCAATTCGTAACGAATACGCGCATGGTAGAAACAAATTTCTTATCCTCTACAAATTACAAAGTCGCCTGGATTTGCAAAAATTACAAAGCTGCCGCCCCCGCCGTTTTGTAATGTTTGGAATTGGATTATTGAATAAATTACAAAACGCACGGGCGGGAGTGCTCAAATGAAAGCAACTTCCGCACTCCCGCTGATTTTGTAATATTACATACCCAGGAGTTGAACGTATTTGTAATTTAATGTTTAGATTATTTGTAATGTGTAACATAAACGTAATGAATATCAAATTACATAACACCTAGTGTATACTGGGGCCATGACCAACCACCTAGACATTGCGCGCCATATCCACCCCGGTACCCCGAAAATTACAAAGCGGGATACCTTCATCCGGTGCCTATTTGTAATCTTAGGTATCGCTGCCATCTGCTTTGTAATCCTTGGAGTAGAGGCAATCATTACAAACAACACCTGCCACTGGCACTACGTTTGGGAATATTACACAGGCAATACCCGCCCCAACCCCGCAGACTACTGCGGCTAACTGAAAGGTTACACAATGATTAGATCAAACCAGTCCAACCTAATTGCAGATGCCATTTCCGCGAAGGATTTTTGGTCGTCCGCATCCGACGGAAAGTGGCTGGCCGAATGCACCGGCTACGGCATCGATGTGTATCATTACGAAACGCATATGTTCACCTTCCTGAACGATGGTTCCATCGTCCCCGTCGATCCCGGCCACGGCTCCACATCCGACCGGTGCGGAGTTCGGAAGATTACAAGCGGCCCCGGAAGGCAGTACGGTATCGGCTACACCGAACTTTACAAAACAGACAAGGCGGGCAACCTCAAGCCACTCCCCGCACTCCTCCGGTCACCCGGTGGATTCGTAATGGGCATAAATTACAAAACTGCCTAACCCCAAAACCTTACAAAACCCCCCGGCGAACCAGCCGGGGGGTTCTGTAATTTACCAACAACCCACTACGTAATATTACAAAGTTTCGACGGGTGGACATAAATTCAGTAAAAAGCGTCCACCCGCAGATTTTTGTAATTTTACATACTGCGAGTTGAGTGGATTTGTAATTTAGGTTGACATTATTGTTATGTAATTTCCAGGACGTATTATTATTTGTAATTTCCAGGGACCCGACTACCCCCGGCATTTTGTAATGTTTCAGAATGGATTATTGAGCATATGTTAGGTTCAGCTAACATAGATTTGTAATTAAAAGCAAAGGTTGTGTTTACATAATGCCATGCTGTAGAATTCGGGATGACCCTCCGGGTCAACCGGCCCACATAGTCGGATCACCCAGACCGAAAGGTTACATAATGAAGATTCCCCGGTTAGTAATGAATCCAGAGATCGGCCCACCACGCCCGATCTCATTTCGTGGGATTACCAACTGGCTGACCTGTAGGATTACAGATCGCCCGCTGTTGGTTCGTGGATTCGATGCCATTCGCAAGTCGCGAGTAATCGACCGGTACCGTTTTGTAACCTCTGGCGCTGCTTGCAAGCGTGACTGGGCAGCCCATCCTGTAATGCTACCAACCATCCGGGCCAACCGGAAAAGTGGCATGGGCACGCCGCGGCCATTGACGGTCAAGAATCGGGACACCGGCGAAATTACAAACGCCAACCCGTTCTTCCCGATCCACGCTGAGAAGAATGTAATTTCCAGGGTCTACGCTGCCCTTGAAATTTGTAACACTTGCCCACTGCTGCGCGAGTGCGGGATTCTTACAGAACAACTACGGCCCACGGGTCACGGCATCGTGCAGGGTGGCGCGGTGTACGTCGAAAAGGTTACAGAGTTCCGGGCACTCATTACAGAATGGAACAAGAAGGCTCCGCGGGCACTACGTATTCCTACAAAAGGCCCCGGCGCATGGGTCATCCGTCGCCAAATGACACCGAACCAGTACGACGAATTCATTACAAACCTGTCCACCAGTTTGGAGGCACGGGCCGCGGCCCTGTCGGTCGAAGGTGGCATTCTGGATTCTTACGAATCGCAGGCCGACTGGGACGACGCGGTGGAGCAGCACGGCTGAGTCTGGAAGGTTACAAAATCGGCAAGGGGTCAGGTCGGGAAATTACAAAACGACCTGGCCCCTCCAAAATTACAAAGCTGCCTGGGCCAGTATGTAAAATTACAAAATTCTGCGGGCGTGCTCAAATGATCAGCGACATCGCACGCCCGTAGATTTTGTAATTTTACAGAACGTGTCTTTAGTGGATTTGTAATGTTACGTATAGATTATTAGATGATTATGTAACATTCTAATCTGATTATTTGTTAGCTGTTAGGTACACCTAACAATGCGAGAAAGTAATTTATTGAAAGTAACGCAAAGGTGGGCGATTAGGTGGCCCATCGTCTATCTTGTCGTTTGTGGGAGGAACTCCCCACACACAACCCTGAAAGGTTACCCAATGGACATCATCGCAGTACCCGCCTACGGGCGAGATTACAAATACCCCATCGACGTAGATCGGGCGTGGCTGGCAGGAGAAGACTTCAAGATTGTAGGGTTACATCCCGACGCTGGTCGATACATCAACAACCGCGACGCCGAACACCATGCCAACGGGTCGCAGGTCTGGGTACGTTACAATAACCAGACTGACAAGATCAAAGTCCACGGCTGAAAGGTTACCAAATGGCCACCGCAAAGAAACCGGGACTGCGGGAACGGCGAGCCGCAAGGTTCGCACCCGGAGCGCCCAAACGAGTCTGTAAGACTCCAGACTGCTCCATCGTCTTATCGAAATTCAACGACGACGACATTTGCTCAAAATGTTTCAATGCCATCCCAATCAAAGACCGCCCGTACAGATACCGGGCATTCTAAGAAAGAAAGGTTACAACATGCCTATCGGCAAAAGGTCCAAGCCCAAGATTCGTACTCTTACGAACCGACGGCCCAAGGCCAACGGGCGCTACACGCCCCCCAAGAAGTAGCATTACAAAATGGCCCGCCCTTCGGGGCGGGCTTTTTTTGTTACAAAACACTTTGTAAAATTACAAAATTCGGGGGGAGCGCACGCTCGCTTTCGCTTCTGTGCGCTCCCCTCGGTTAGCTTTGTAATGTTACAGGATGTGGAGTGAATTTTGTAATCTTACATAGCCGGCTACCCACACCCAGGGATTATGTAATCTTCCAGGCTGACACTTTGTAACCTTCCAGGCTACATTATTCCTGACCTGTTAGGGGCACCTAACAACCCAGAAAGTAATTTTGGGAGGGTAACGCAAAGGTGGTCAATTGGTGATGGCAGACCGTACTGTTTCGGTTGTGGCAAGGAACGGGTACCGCTCAACACACTAAACACGGTGGAACAGCCACCGTGATGGTTGAGGCCGACTGAACCGTGACGAAAGTCGTAGCCTTACAGACCGGGCGAGGGTTGCTAGCACCCTCGCCCGGTTGCCACACACACACGCCTAGCCCGTATTCGGAAAGGTTACGGACCAGAACGCAGGCCATCTGATTGGTACCGGATGGCTGGCAGATTACAAACCAGAAAGGAAGATACCACCATTACGAACTTCATCGACCCGGCGAGCATGGCCGGGAAGGTTCCGGGCCGCGGGCGCAAGCCTTCCGATCTGGCGACGCAGGTCGCCAAGGACGCGAAGGGTTGCCCTGTCGGTAAGGGATTCCTGATGGGTAAGGTTACGGTAAAGCCTGAGGATAAGGCTGAACGTGGTCGCATCCGTTCGGGGATCACGACCGGCGCGAGCATGGCCGGATGGTCGAAGGTGTCCGTTTCATGGACGACCGACAATCATCCGCTCGTCGTGCGCGTCGCCTGACCTAACGGTCAAGCGGTAACCTTCCAGAACAGAGAACCGAAGGCCCCTGTAGCATTACAAAGTCTCCCTAGGGACTTGCTACAGGGGTCTTTTCATTTGGTAATTTCACTATGTAACCTTACAAATCCAGGCCTCGCTCGAGCCAGCCTGGAAGATTACAAAGCTGCCTGGAGCCGGCTCTGTAAAATTACAAAGCTTTCCTGCGGGAGTGCTCAAATTCAGTAACAACGCACTCCCGTCGATTTTGTAATGTTACATATTCGGAAATTGAATGGTTTTGTAATTAAATAAGTTATTATTTTGTAATATTATTAAGTTTCAATTCAGTAAACGGATTTTTGTATTATTTGATTTGTAATTATTAGAATAAAAAGGATGGAAAAAAATATTTGTAAGAAAAACGCAAGAGTGGTCATAGAGAATTGTTGTGTAGTAGGTTGAGTTTGTGGTTCGGGAAAGTAGGACTCTCGGCTCCACTTTGTAACTTTGTTCTTTGAAATTACATAGTGTCGTTACCCTACGAAAGGTTACAAGATGACCAAATTCGTAGATCCGGCAGACTTCGACGGGGACGTTCCCGGTCGGGGTCGGAAGCCTTCTGACGTCGCTTTGGAATGTTCCAAAGCGCTCAAAGGCTGTCCGGTAGGTAAGGCTGCGATTTTGGAAGGTTCCAAATTCAAGGCCACCGCGAAAGCGGATCGCGCAAGATTACGAAGCGCGATTACCACCGGGGCGCGGCTCGCGGGGTGGGGGAAGGCTTCTGTCCACTGGACAGTTAGTAATCTTCCACTCGTCACGCGGGTCTCCTAGCCCGGATCGGTAACGTTACAAATAAGAAGGCCCGCAACATTACATAACGACCTACCCTACGGGGGTCGGATGTTGCGGGCCTTTTTCATTACAAATTCACTTTGTAATGTTACAAACCCTGCGGTTTGAGGTTTTGTAATGTTACGAAGTTGAACGCCCGTGATTTTGTAATGTTACATAATGCCGAAGTTTTGTAAGGTTACAAAACGCTCAAGACAAAAAAATTGAGGAAATGATTTAGGTAATCATTAACTCAATACAAGACTATTATTATTCTTACAACTTACACACGTGTCATTCTCAACTATTGTCTCGACTATTGTCCCACCCATTTATAGGATTTCTTTATTTTTATTTAATGAGTTCTAGTCTCGAGAAATGACTACTCAAATCACTGAGTTATTGAATCGGTGAATAAATAATAAATCTATTAACTTATTCCAGGGACATTATTGGCTATACCTATACATGTACGTGGCTATTGCCAAATGCCGGCTGGATAAGGTAACTATACCCCCCTATATAAGCTACCTTACCCAGCCTACAAACCCTGTATTTATTTGTAAAAAAATGTCCAATTTAGTCAATATTTAGAAATAAATAAACCTTTTACGTAAACCTAGGCCATTATTTCAATTATTGGAGCGATTATTGAATAACACCAGGGGTTATTTTATGTTTTGAGAGGATTCAACTTCTACTGGCCTTGTATCCTCTTCCTATACGTTACTATATACTTCTCAGCCCCGCCCACATTTATGATTGCAATCACATACACAACCACAATCTGGATCGAATGCCTCAAGTCCACACTTGTCGCATAGACCACTATTCTCTTTCAGTCCTGCCTCGTATTCCTGAAGTCTATCCTCGATAATACTGACAGTGTAATCGTACTCTATTGATCCTACACCAAGGTAATCCAATACCCGGCAAAGATTCAAGATATGCCATTGAGTCGTGCCCTTTTCAACACTACCCTCAGACACATCTAAAGTCTTCATTACTGCTTGATCATTCATGAACAACACCCTCCTCAATTAACTCTTTGTATCTCATCACTCTTTGTCTAGCCCAACTCGCAGAACACTCCATCAATTGACCAATCTCTATATAAGTCATACCGTCTCTACGAAGATCAAAGAAGAGTTTATTCATCGCCTTCGATCTCCTATATATTTCCTGCATCGTTGCAGGGTATTTGATCATACTAACCTCTCCGGGAAATCCTTAAGGAATTCCTCTGTCTCTCTCTTCAATTTGTCACCAGCAACCCTCAACACAGTCTCATAAGTCAACTCCATTTCCCAGTTACCGGTTTCCTCATTAAATAACAACGCAGATACGTCACTCCCAGGCTCCCTTGATTTGATAACCAAATCCTCAAGAACATCATGAAAGACAGCAGGATCTACTGACTGAGACGGATGATCTGACTTAGCCATTGGCTTTCTCCAACAGTTCCTCTTCCAACATCTTCATCTTATACTTAGCAGTTTCTTCTGCCTGTGTCAGCTGCTTCTTTATTACGCTATTCAACCACTTACTTCTTGTCTCAGCAGGAAACACATTGGTTGTCAAACCAATTCGTCTATGAAAATCTTGCGGCTCCAAGTTGTTATCGAAACAATGAACCCTATTCCAAATGACATATCTGGCATACCATTCATGCCAGTTACCTTCTGTGATATCACCAAGTTTTGTGATCAGACTAGCCCAAACGATTTGATTAGTCTTGTCACCTTCAACTTCCTGGTTCATAGTGATCTCTTCGTAATCCTTACAGTCACCGATATCCCAATCCAAACTCATTGCCTTACCTTCACTTTCTGTCGAGCGTTATCAAACCATTCCAATGATGTTTCCACAAAATTCCATTGAGTCAATCTTGTATCGTGTTCGCTTATCAATTCTTGTGCCATAGATACTATTGCATACAATGAACTTCTACTCTTGCTATTTCGATAAACGATATTGTCGAATCCAAACTCCTCAATGGCCATCTCTATGACATCGAATACCCAACCCCAATCATAAACAGGAATCTCATCATGTAGCCTCTGCAAAGCAATCATCATGTCTACACTATTTTCAGTAACTCTCCAATCAGGATTGGAACCTACAACCGCATCATACACTTCACCATCAAACTGAATCGTTTGATTTTCCAAATCATGACCGTATTCATGAACAGATATCAAAGCTCCAATAGCACACTTCAGCACACGATTATACTCTTCAATCCTGTACATGCAACCTGATCTACTGTTGGATTCCTGTGATTTGCAATCTTGTTTCTTTAGGTGATCTATGATGAAATAGAACGCCTCTTTATCATTGCTAACCGGTGAAATTTTTACATCCATAACCCACTTCTTTCTATGTATATTCCTAGGGAATGTTTATTTAATCTTCTGGGAATATTTCTTTCATCAAACAGCCTAAATAACGCTCGTCTAGGCCATTCAATTCATACCCAAAAAGCTCTGACAAAGGCCACGAAATTCCTCTGACCAACGCCCAAACATGACTATCTATACTCTCCATTCCTTCCCGATTAATATCGAGCATCACAAACTTAGCTTTGTCAGGAGCACTATCTACTAGCTTGATGTAACGTTTGGCAAAACCAATCAACCACTCATTGACATTACCAGGCTGACAATAAAACTCATAGACATTCTTGGCATAGAAGTCTCTCAATATGATATCCATGCCTGGAATATTGTAGAAAGCGTCAGTCTTTATATCTACCAACACATCAAGAACATTCTTTGGAACAGTCTTGCTATACCAAGGCCACTTATCTCTGTACTCCAAATCTTCTACGTTAGTAATGAATCTATCTTCATCCAGTTCGGCAGTATTATCATTATCAAAGTCATGAGGTTCTTCAGACTGATTCTCCCAATCCTCAAACTCTTCAACGATTTCACTACCCAACTGCAATGCTGCAAATTCATGCAGTTTCATCTGGAATCTCCACCCCAAAGTAATAATGCAACTTCTCCAGATAATCTATCGTTTCGTCCTCAGTTTCTACACTATCAAATGATGGAAGCAGATAGTTGAAATACTCAACATATGACTTATATGCTTGCGTATCTGAACGCATACTCATCATCGCCAATACTCTAACCATATTGACAACGTGGCATAACATTCCACTAAACATGCTAGTCAATTTCATTGACATCTCTTGATAAGCCACTATCTTTTCTTCAAATGAATCCGCTTCTTCTGGATCCATTCCAAGATTATCTGTCAATATCTGTAACATCAAATCATTATCTTCTCCTTCCGCCTCCTCAAGAAAAAATGCACTCAATATCTGTAAAGCCTCATACGATATATCTAAGTATTCCTGGTTACCGTTTTCTTCTGGCACTTTCTCTCCTATCAGCAATCTCTGACAATCTGTCAGTATACTTCTCTAAATTTCTATGAGCTTTTGCATGGTCTTTATCGCATAGACATATCAGATTACGAAAGTTATCTTTACCGTCTTCCGATGAAGGGATTATATGATGCACTTGTACGTCAACTTCACTATCACATAAAGCGCACTTACCCTCATCTCTCATGACAATCTTTCTACGTACATTAGAATTAACACCCCTATACGAATTACCTGACTGCTTACGCTTTTCCTTCTTCTTCCTATTACTTGCAGACCTTCGGCTGTCTATCTCTTTCTTACACTCCTCACTACCGCAGAAAGTCTTACTTCGGTAATAGTCTATTTTCCCGGTTAAGTCTTTTTGACAACCGGCACACATTTTAGAGTTCAACCATATCACCTCCCCAACGTATAGTCATATCTCCAATCATTTGCTCATATCTCCAATCATTTGCTCATATAGCCTCTCAGTATTATCAAAGTTCATATACAAAGGAGTTCCATCAGCGTCTTTACCTCTACGCAACTTTAGCCTTTGCTTCGGACTTGACATACCCCACACTCCATACCTTTCATTTGTCACAAGAGAAGCATGAAGACATTCAAAAAGAACAGGACATTCCAAACAAACAACCCTTGCCCTTCTTATCATCATTCTGCCTTTTCCATCCCCTCTTATTGGATAAAAGTCAGCCTTTTGCTCTGGTGTAAGATTTCTACACGCAGCTCTATCTTCCCAGTTGTAATCAATACCAGACTTTTGTTCCACCATACTCCGATACAAATTTGAGCCAATTAATGGCATACTTATAAGAATCAATTTCATCTTCTACACTACTGTATTCTGAACCAGCAATACTAGCATAAAGTTCACCATTGTCTGCCATCCATGATGCTAAATCTAAACACGATTCTGGTGAAATACCTTCACTACCATCCTTAAGTTCATCGTCACCATAAAATGAAGTTGGTGGATCATCTGCTCCATGTTCAGCTAACTTATTCAACATGTAATTGCCGGCCTTACCCCTATACCAACAAGGTGCACCAAACATACCACTAATGCCGCCCTTTTTATTTCCCATTTCTCTATGCCAGGGACACATATTTCTTTCAAGCATTTGAACACATTCAATTTGTTTGTGTTCAGGTTGAAATCCTTCAGCAATACAAGGATACTCAGCAGGAATATTATCTAGTCCCATATCTCATCCAATCGGATTCTCTTGAAAAGTGATAACGCCTGTCAAAGACCTTACAGTTTTCTCTCCGTAAATGTCTTTCCAAACCATATCATCTTCACCACGCCAAACAATAAATGGCTTGTTTTGAGTGCTATTCTCATTCGTTACAGTTCTTAACAGATCACTTATAACTTCTAAGAACAGCTCTTCCTGACCTGATTTATTGTTGTAAGCATGGATGACCACACCATCATCTTCTTCTTCAACATCAAATCCAAGCTCAATTAAAATAGCCTGAGCAGTCTTACAGGTTTCTGGATAGTTTTGATCCATCCAAGAGAACCATTTCTCTCCAGTTGATGACCCACCCCTTTTCAAATGGTCATGCTTATTCAAATCACACATACGCCAATATGCTAAATCAGCATGTTCATGTGGCAACATGCAATTTGCATCTTCAATGTAAACATAATATCCCATTATTCATCTTCCTTCTCTTTTTGCTTTTTCCGATCTTCCTCTCGAGCCTTTTCCAGTTCCTTTCTAGTGAAGGTTCCAGAATGATCTGGCTTGAGACTACTCATCTCCGATATCTGACCCATTCCATATTCCTTTGTCTTTAGCAGCTTGAACTATTTCCGCATCTGATGGGTAAACATCAGCGTCTGGGCAAAACTCAACTTCATTCTCCATTAACTGAGACATCAAATCCTCTGCCCATTCAGCCCCACTTGTATCTATTACATTCTCCCCATTCTCTTTAAGGTAAGTACCATACCACTCAAGATGCCTAATACTTTCTGCCCACTCTTCCTCAGCGAATAACATATCATCTAATACGCAATACTCCTGAAGAGCTTCTAGTGTCTCAAGCGTAATAATAAAGGCATCAGTAATGTTGTTGTTTTCCACATCGCCATGCTCATCTATTAGCACACGAACAAGTGTTCTATCTATACTACCTACTGCCCAATGCCCAAAGTTTTCCACCGTGAAATCGTCTGGATAACTCTCAACGATATCTCGATGGAATGCCTGGAAGTTTGCCCTATCTAAACAACTGGCATCTCTACCAAGATCAATCCCAGCAAATCCCCAGGATTTGAACATATCTATGCCACCCCAATAACCAAAGTCATCGGGACGCTTCATACTTAAATTAGCCATTTCGATGATATATTCATCAGAACCGGCATAATCTTGTCTAATTTGACTCATATTCACTCCTAATTGTAGCACTTTTTGTACATTTTAACCACTTTTCTCAACTTTTACCTTTTTCCACCCG
>MPLX02094395.1_pt1 | contig 29374 bp, 22 predicted proteins | sample 1617341 | NCBI WGS metagenome assembly MPLX02 (sample SAMN05944804, study PRJNA350692) | marine metagenome | biome: marine; feature: ODZ; material: water; isolation source: 120 m water sample filtered on 0.2 um supor filter | place: Pacific Ocean | collected 2012-04-08 | depth 120m m | reverse complement strand
CGGGTTCGATCGAGGTAGGCTTCCAGCAGTGCTGCTGACTGGGCATCTCGGGTACGACACTCACGCAGGAGTTCTGCCAGTTGCACATCAGAGAGGTCCTTGAGCGCGTTGCCCGCAAATGGGCCACTGACCACCTCTCCATCAAGATCGCCACTATCGTGGTCCAGCGTCATGCGCAGGACCTCGGTTTCAACCTTGGAACTCTGGCCGGTACTTGGGCCACGGGTAGATTTAAATAACCGCCAGGCCTGGCGTGCCACCAGTAGTCTTTGCAGCCAGGGTATTGCCGCGCTGATGATCGCGAACATCCAGTGAATCCGACCGGTGATTACCAGCAGCAACAGAGCCGCGCCCACGCCATACAGTACTATCAGTTTCAGGGTGCGACTGCGTTGGGCCGGGGTGGCCTTTCCCAGCCACGAAGCCAGCCACATCAACCCGACCAGCGCTACCAGCGCCAGAAACAATCGCGCCAAGATCAGTCTCCGTCGCCTAGCTGTTGTGTCAGTCGCAAAGCTTCGCCACCTTGGCTACGGCTAAAGTCTTCGAGTGCTTTACGGCCGCCGGCGGCGTAAACGGCTACCGCGCATAGGAGTTCGCGCAGTTGAGCGGCGCTGGCGGCATCGAAGCGGCAATGTGCGCCGTGGGTCAGTCGGGCAATGTGGGCGAAAGCCTTCGCCGCTGCCGGGTCGGCACCGTCCTGGAACAAAAACACCGGCACCCCGAGAATACCCAGCTTGCCAGCAACACGGGCCAGTACGTCCGGGTCTTCTTCCATGCAATCGCCAACGAATACTAATGCATCCACAGTCCCACGACCGGCTTGTGTGACGGCGTGCTGAAGCAGTCGGGCAACCTGTGTCTGCCCGGCCGAACAGCGGATCGCACTCATCAAGCTCAGAAGTTCATCGGCCTGCGCCGTCCAGGGTGCCGCCTTGAATTCCCCATAGCCCCGGTAATAGGCGAGTTGTATGTCCAATCCCCCCAGTGCCGCTGTCTGCTCGAACATCTGTGCCTGTATATGGCAGGCACGATCCCACATCGGCTCTCGACTAGCGGTGGCATCCAGCGCAAAAATCAGCCGACCTCGCGCTTCGTGTCGGGTGGGGGGAGAGTTCGCCCGTACCTGCTGAAGAAAACGATCTACATCCTCACGACTGGAACGGCGCAGGGCATTTTTTGGGGATGAAGTCACGGTGTGCGCAAAACGGAAATAAGATCAGCAAACAATCATATCATTGCGCTCTGATGTCATCGTTTGGAGTGTGGATGTGAGCCTGATAGCGGCCCTGGAAGGGCTGGCGCTGGGAAGCGCCCTGATCGTCGCGATTGGCGCCCAAAACGCTTTTGTGCTGCGTCAGGGCCTCGCCCGCCAGCATGTCTTCGTGGTTTGTACCGTGTGCCTTGGCGGCGACGCGTTGCTGATCAGCCTTGGCGCGGGCGGTCTGGGTACGGTATTTCGGACCGATCCGGTGATTCTACAGGGCACGGCCTGGGCCGGCGCTGCTTTTCTGGTCGTTTTCGCAGTGCAGTCTTTCCGTCGGGTAGCAAGCCCCCAAGCACTGGTGGCCCTAACCGGAACAGGCAGGGCAGAGAGCGATAGCCTGGGCAAAGCCATTGGCAGCGCCCTGGCCCTGACGTTTCTGAATCCCCACGTGTATCTGGATACGGTAGTGGTGCTAGGTGGGATTGCCGCACGTTATGAAAGTGCCGACCGGGCCTTATTTGCACTTGGCGCTATTTGTGCTTCTGTTATCTGGTTCTACAGCCTGGGTTTCGGTGCTACGCGCCTGGCACCGCTGGTCAGTCGAGCGAGTACCTGGCGCCTGATCGATGGTGCTATTGGTCTGATGATGTTGGCCCTGTCAGCTTCGTTGGCGCACTGGGCATGGACGGCTGCGCACTAGCCTTGGTATTTTTGATCGGCTAGTGCCCGATCTGTGATCTCGCTGACATCGCGTGAGAGATGTTTGTGACGACGGATGCGTTCAAGTGCTTGATGCATTAACTCGCGTCGGCCCGGTTCGAAACGACGCCACAGATTAAAGGCCGAGGCCAGGCGGGCAGCGAGTTGAGGGTTTTTAGGGTCGGTGGCCAGTAACTGTTCGGTCACCAGATGGTAGCCAGCCCCGTCGGGCTGGTGGAATCTCAGCGGATTGCCATGTGCAAAGGCGCCAATCAGGGCGTGGACTTTGTTGGGGTTGTCATTCTGGTAGCACTCGTGCTCGGTAAGGTGGGCGATGCGCTGAACCGTGTCTTCGCATCGTGAGATCGCCTGTACCCGCAGCCACTTATCCATCACCAGCGGGTATTCACGCCAGCGTTCAAGAAAATAGGCCAGCGCTTCGTCTCGTGCCGGGTGCGCCTGGTCTGCCAGTGCCGCCAGTGCCGCCAGGGTATCGGTCATGTTGTCTGCGCCCTTCAACTGCATCAGTGCCCGTTCGAAACTACTCTCCTCTTCCAAGATCATCAGATAAGTGAGACAGGTATTGCGCAGCGCGCGCGATCCGGCACTGGCCGCATCCAAGCGACAAGGCCCCGGAGTTTTCAACGCATGGTAGTGGGCAAGAAAGGCCTTCTGGTAGCGGCTCACCAGTGCTTTCGCCACGGATCGGCGAGCCTGATGAATTGCCTCGGGGTCAATCACCTCGATAAATTCACCCAGGTAATTCTCATCGGGAAGTTTCAGTGCCAGGGCCTGGAAAGCTCGATCATTAAAATCACCTTCGAGAGTCTGGCTAAATGCTGCGGCAAAACTCTCATTGAGAGCCCTATCTTCAGCATCATCCAACCATGCCAGGATTTGTTGACGGGCCAGTCGCTGGCCAGCATCCCAGCGGTTAAAGGGGTCGTTGTCATGGCCCATGAGAACCGCTAAGTCTGCATCGTCGTGATCTGTGTCCAGAATCACGGGCGCAGAAAAGCCGCGTAAAAGAGAAGGCACTGGAGGAGTGTCAACGTCGTCAAACACAAACTCCTGCTCAGCACCAGTTAGGTTAAGCGTATGCTGGTGGCCCGCTTCGTCGCCGCCGTCGCAGCGGGTGGTGAGTGGATTCCCTTGGCGGTCAAAAAGAGCGGTCACTATCGGCATCTGCAAGGCTGGGTGGGCTTGCGTGAGATCGCAATCTACCTGTTTCAGGCGTAGGTGATAACGGCGTAACTTGGCATCGAACTGGCCATGGCTCGATAACCGGGGTGTGCCTGACTGCTCGTACCATCGGTAAAACTGCGTGAGATCGTGGCCAGACGCCTGCGCAATGGCCTGAACAAAGTCGTCTGTTGTGACTGCCTGACCATCGTGGTGCTCGAAATACCGGTTACAGCCGCGCACAAAAGCGCGATTCCCAACTAACCGGTTCAGCATACGTACCACCTCGGCGCCCTTGATGTAGATCGTGAGGGTGTAGAAGTTGTTGATCTCGACAAAGGAGTCTGGCCGGATGGGGTGGGCCATTGGGCCGGCATCTTCACGAAACTGCTGTGTGCGAACCAGATTGGCATCTTCAATGCGCTTAACTCCGGCAGAGCCGTGGGCGGCGCTGAACTGCTGCTCGCGAAATACCGTGAACCCCTCCTTGAGGCTTAACTGGAACCAGTCACGCAGCGTTACCCGATTACCAGACCAGTTATGGAAATATTCGTGACCGATAACATCGCTGACGGATCGATAGTCCTGGTCTGTCGCCGTAGCGGGAAGCGCCAGCACGTAGCGGGTGTTGAAAACATTGAGTCCCTTGTTTTCCATTGCACCCATGTTGAAATCGTCGACAGCAACGATGTTGTAGTGATCTAGGTCATATTCGCGGTTGTAGGTTTTTTCATCCCACGCCATAGCCTCGCGTAAAGCCGTCATGGCATGGTCGCATTGGGGCAGGTCACGCTCGCGGGCATATACCCGCAGTTGTACCTTGCGGCCGGACTGGGTTGTGAATTCATCTTCGATGAACTGCAGTTGTCCGGCGACCAACGCAAAAAGGTAGCACGGCTTGGGGTAAGGGTCTTCCCAGATGACATGGTGCCGGCCACCGTTCTTGTCAGAAGAGACCCGGTTGCCGTTGGCCAGCAGAATGGGGTAGCGGCTCTGGTCTGCACGTAGGGTAACCCGGTACACTGAGAGCACGTCAGGTCGGTCCAGAAAATAGGTGATACGCCGAAAACCTTCCGGCTCGCACTGGGTGCATAGCGTATCTGCCGACGCATAGAGTCCGCTGAGTTCAGTATTGGCGATCGGGCTGATCACGGTCTCCAAGTCAAGGGTGAAACGTGCGGGCACCACCAGCAGGGTCAGGGTCACATCATCGCGTTGCCACTGTTGTGGATCGAGCACTTTGCCGTCGAGCGCGACTGAGGCCAGTTCAAGTTTTTCACCATTGAGGATAAGCGGCCGGGAATGATGACCGTTGCGGGTAATCCACAGTTGCGTGCGAACGCGAGTCTCTTTCTCGCCAAGATCAAAATCCAGCTCGATCTTCGGGATCAGGTAATCGGGCGGGGTGTAATCCTTGAGATAGGTCCGCTGGGCCTTGTCAGGGGTGTTGGTCATTGAACGAACAGGATTAACATAATGACAAAAGCGATCACCAGCGCCAGTGGTGCCAGCACAGCCGGCCAATCTTTGGGCGTGTCCTGAGATTGGCGTAACAACGATTTAATTCCTGGAGAAAACCACAGTATTACCACCAGTGCGAGTACGCCCAGCAATAGTTTTTCCCAGGTGGCCAGAGGATTCATCTTAAATAAAAAAGGCCTGAGTCGGACGGCCCGAGCACGTAAACAAAGTGAGCACAGTCAAATAAGTATCTCATTTTCCTAAACAAACTGATCTAGAGCAAGGTGGGTCAGGTCTAACGGTTTTTATGGGCGTCGGGATGAAATGATATGGGAAAAGGAGTAGGATCAAAGGCGTGCGGTCGGGTCGCCAACCGCCTCGGTGCCGATAGTGCCCGGCTCGTTGCGCCCGTGCCCCACCGTGCATGTAAATGCTCACCAACAGCCAATCCGTGAGGGAGACAGAACTATATGACCGAAGCACAGCAGAGCAGCCTCAACGGCAGAATTGAAGAATTGAGATCAGAGCACCGGGCCCTGGACCACGAGTTAAAAAATATCGCCAGCGACCCTCTCATTGATGATCTGCAGGTACAAAGATTAAAAAAGCGTAAACTATTTCTTAAAGACAGCATCAATCATCTCGAAAGCAAACTGGTGCCTGATATTACCGCCTAGGCTCCTGAAAAAATGCCCCCGGAACCGGGGGCATTTTGTTTTATCCGCACCAATGACCTGCGGTCAATAGCGATAGTGATCCGCCTTATAAGGCCCGTCGGTGGAGACCCCGATATAGGCAGCCTGTTCATCCGTGAGGGTGGTGAGTTTTACTCCGATCTTGCCCAGGTGCAGGCGTGCGACCATCTCGTCGAGATGTTTGGGTAATATATAAACCTTATTTTCATACTGGTCGCGCTTTTGGAACAGTTCGATCTGAGCCAGCGTCTGGTTGGTGAAGGAATTCGACATCACAAAACTGGGGTGGCCGGTGGCGCAACCCAGGTTCACCAGCCGGCCCTGGGCCAGCAGGATAATTCGTTTGCCATCCGGGAAGATGATGTGATCGACCTGAGGCTTGATGTTTTCCCATTGGTACTGCTCGAGTGATGCGCAATCGATCTCGTTATCAAAGTGGCCAATGTTGCACACGATTGCCTGGTCTTTCATCTGCGCCATATGGTCATGGGTGATGACCTGGTAGTTACCAGTGGCAGTCACGAAAATGTCCGCCTGGCTGGCAGCTTCATCCATGGTCACGACGCGATATCCTTCCATCGCAGCCTGCAGGGCGCATATTGGATCGATCTCGGTAATCCAGACCGTGGCGCCCAGCCCGCGTAACGACTGTGCTGAGCCCTTGCCGACGTCTCCGTATCCCAGGACTACCGCGAGCTTTCCCGCTACCATCACGTCGGTCGCGCGCTTGATACTGTCCACCAGTGACTCTCGACATCCATATAGGTTGTCAAACTTGGATTTAGTCGCTGAGTCGTTGACGTTGATTGCGGGGAAAAGCAACTCACCGTCTTTTTGCATCTGGTACAAGCGTTTCACCCCAGTGGTGGTTTCCTCAGTTACACCCTGGATGTTGCCCAGAATATTCGAATACCAACCTGGCTGGGCCTTGAGGCGCTCACGAATCGCATTATAGAGGGCAACCTCTTCTTCGCTGGAGGGGTTATCCAGCACCGACGGGTCTGTCTCAGCCCTGGCGCCCAAGTTGATGAGGAGCGTAGCATCGCCCCCATCATCCAGAATCAGGTTTGGGGTGCCGCCATCGCTCCACTCGAAAATACGATGGGTGTAGGCCCAGTACTCGGTTAACGACTCACCTTTGAAGGCGAACACCGGAGTGCCGCCGGCCGCGATGGCCGCCGCGGCATGATCCTGAGTCGAGAAGATATTGCACGAAGCCCAGCGTACGTCGGCACCGAGGACATTGAGCGTTTCAATCAGCACGGCTGTTTGGATCGTCATGTGCAGGCTGCCGGCGATTCGCGCACCCTTAAGGGGTTGGCTGGGGCCGTACTTATCGCGCAGGGCCATCAGGCCCGGCATCTCGGTTTCGGCAATAGCGATTTCCTTGCGGCCAAAATCTGACAAAGCCAGATCGGCTACCACAAAGTCCTGGTCGGTCTGGGGTTGCACCACAGCGTTCATGGGGTGATCTCCATGTTCACTGAGCGCCGTTGGACAGGGGTCGACACTGTGAATCCGAGCCTGGCAGGCGATAGCCTGTTGCAGCGCTCCTCGGCAGCGTCTTTAAATCAAATAATAGGATAATGCTAGGTTCGAAATTCCTGAAAGTTTCACGCGAATTTTACAACGTTGTCAGCCGGCGAGACCGGCAGCGTCGCGAAGCGTTTGAGCCTTATCGGTGCGTTCCCACGGGAACTGCTCTTCTGAGCGTCCGAAATGGCCATAGGCCGCACTTTCGCGATAGATCGGCCTTAGCAGGTCCAGATCTTCAATAATGCCCTTGGGCCGCAGGTCAAAGTGATCCCGGATCAACGCTTCGATTTTTTCTTCACTGATGACGGCGGTGCCGTTTGTGTTAACCATGAGAGAAACGGGCTGAGCTACGCCGATGGCATAGGCAACCTGTGCTTCGCATTGTTCCGCCAGGCCAGCTGCTACGATATTTTTAGCAACATAGCGCATCGCGTAAGCGGCTGAGCGATCCACTTTGCTGGGATCCTTGCCCGAGAACGCGCCACCCCCGTGGTGCGCCGACCCGCCATAGGTATCGACGATAATCTTGCGGCCAGTGAGCCCACAGTCGCCATGTGGCCCCCCGATCACAAAACGCCCGGTGGGATTCACGAGAAAGCGCGTGTCGGCGCTGATCATGTTTTCTGGGAGCACGGGCCTGATAATCTCCTCGATTACGGCATCGCTCAAGGTGACGTGATCAATTTCTTCGCTGTGCTGAGTTGAGAGCACTACCGTATCGATGGCAATGGGTTTGCCATCTTCGTAACGGACAGACACCTGGCTCTTCGCGTCGGGTCGCAGCCAGGGCAGTCGACCACTCTTGCGTACTTCGGCCTGACGCTTGACCAGCCGATGGGAATAGGTAATCGGGAAGGGCATCAGGACATCGGTCTCGTTGCAGGCAAACCCGAACATCAATCCCTGATCCCCGGCACCCTGGTCGCGATCCAGACCTTCCCCTTCATTCACCCCTTGGGCGATATCTACCGATTGCTTGTCCAGGGTCACCATGACTGCACAACTTGCATAATCAAAGCCCATTTCGGAAGACGTATAACCAATGTCCTTGATGGTATCGCGTACTGTCTGTGCCAGATCTACTTCGGCGTTGCTGGTGACTTCTCCCGCAATGACTGCCAGGCCGGTGTTTACCAGCGTTTCGCACGCTACGCGCGAGGCCTTGTCCTGTGCCAGCATCGCGTCGAGCACCGCGTCTGAAATCTGGTCTGCCATCTTGTCCGGATGGCCTTCAGAGACAGACTCTGAAGTGAAAAGAAAACTGCGTCCCATAGCATCCTCCGAAAGTTGCTTAGTGTCATACGGTGGCAATCAAGCCGCGCGATTCTAGCAGACCGCTAAATCTGAGCGCTGCTCTTGTGCCGTTCGAGACGGGCGGTGGGCAGCGGGAAAGCTTGGGCGTGGGCCCAAGTCCGGCTGGTCACTGGTATTATGCGTCTCATGTGACCTCTACCCGTTGCAGTGCGATCAGCCAGTGATGTTCATCGAGCTGGCGCTCAAGGGTAAATTCCGCGGTGAAGGTTTCCTCAGACCAACTCTGTGTCAAGGTTTCATTCACGATCCAGTCGCGGTGCTCAGCGATGGCCTCGGACACCAGGGCGCTGCCACTGACATGCAGGCGGATCCGGTCTGATACTTCCAGGCCTGCTTGCTTACGTCCATCCTGTACGGTGCGCACGATCTCCCGCGCCAGGCCCTCGCGTCTGAGCGTGTCGGTAAGTGTGGTGTCAAGCGCGACCAGCGTACCGGCCGATTCGGCACAGGCATAGCCCTGGGCAGATTCGGTTTCGACCAACAGGTCTTCAGGCTCAAAAATCACGGCCTCGCCTTGCACCATGAGGCTAATTGATTCACCACTAGCCTGAGCTGATGCGATCATGGCGCCATCGGCCTCGTCCAATGTCTTTTTGATAGCGGGAATCAGTTTGCCGTGACGCTTGCCCAATCGCGGTAGATTGGGCTTGATCCGGTAGCTGACCAGTTCGGCGTCGGCCGCGATGAAAGACAGCATTTTTACGTTCAGTTCTTCCAGAATCTGGGTTTCGTGCTCGGTAACTGCCTGGTGGGCCTGGTTTGTCGGTACACGCACCAACAGGCGTGACAGTGGCTGGCGTACCCGTACCTGACTGGTCTCGCGTGCAGACCGACCCAGGGCGACAATGCCTTGAACGACCTGGGTCGCTTCCAGTAGCGCGTCGTCACGCCAGTTTGCGTGGGCTTGTGGCCAAATGGTCATGTGAACGCTCAAGGGCGTATCTGGGGTGCGTGAACGAACCAGGTTCTGGTACATCTCCTCGGCGATAAAGGGCATGAACGGTGCCAGCAACCGGAGTAGTGTATCCAGGCACTGGTGTAAGGTCAGGTAAGCCGATTGCTTGTCAGCGCCGGCTTCACTTTTCCAGAAGCGTCGCCGGTTGCGCCGGATATACCAGTTGCTGAGCTGGTCCACCAGTTCCTCTATAGCCTGGCCGGCACTACGGGCATCATAGGACTCAAGGGCTGTGGTCACGGTGTTAACCGTCCGGTACAACAGAGCCATTGCCCAGCGATCGATTTCTGGGCGCTCAGTCAGCACTACGTCCTGGTCCAAGTCAACCTCATCGAGTGAGGCATAGAGGGTGAAAAATGCGTAGGTGTTCCACAGGGTGTTAACGAAAGAACTGGCGACCTCTCGAATAATGTCGACCGAGATTCGTTTCTGGCTTTCAGGGGCGAGGCGGGCCAGAAAGTACCAGCGCAACGGGTCTGCCCCGATGTGATCAAAGACATCGTAGGGGTTGACGATGTTCCCCAGTGACTTGGACATTTTCTTGCCGTCCTTGTCTACGATATGGCTGAGGCAGACACAGTTGCGATAGGCAACGCTGTCTGAGACCAGGGTCGCGATGGCGTGCAAGCTATAGAACCAGCCCCGGGTCTGATCTATGGCTTCACAGATGTAGTCGGCCGGAAAGTGCTGGGCGAAAGTCTCCTGGTTCTCGAAGGGGTAATGCCACTGGGCATAGGACATGGCGCCCGAATCAAACCAGCAATCGATGACTTCGGGCACCCGCCGGTACATCCGACCATTATCGGGATGGGTAAAGCAGATCTCGTCGACGGCCGGTCGGTGCAGGTCGGTCTCTGCCAGTGAGGTTTTGCACAGGGTTTCGAGCTCTGCCAGTGAGCCAATGCATAAGAAATCCCCTTCGCCATCGGTCCAAACTGGCAGCGGTGTTCCCCAGAAGCGCTCGCGTGACAGGGCCCAGTCGATATTGTGTTCCAGCCAGTTGCCAAAGCGTCCCTCGCGGATCGATTCGGGCACCCAGTTAATGGTCTGGTTGAGCTCCACCATGCGATCGCGTACTGCCGTAGTGCGGATGTACCAGGCATTTTTGGCGTAATAGATCAGCGGGTCACCGGTACGCCAGCCGAAGGGGTAGTTGTGGCTGTACTGCTCTTCTTTGAACAGGGCGCCGCTTTCGCGTAGCAGCGTGATAATCACCGGATCAGCGTCTTTGAAGAATTTTCCTGCGACGGGGGTGACTTCTTCTTTAAAGTGACCATCAAGGCCGACACCATGCACCACCGGCAGGTTGTGTGCCTGGCCAAGCGCCAGATCGTCTACTCCGTAGGCGGGCGCTACGTGCACGATACCGGTACCATCCTCCGTGCTGACGAATGTTCCGGGCAATACCCGGCAGATATCCCCAGGCGCCTCCAGATAGTCGAAAAGTCGCTGGTAGCGCAGATTCACCAGTTCGCGGCCCTTGACTGTTCGTAGTATCTGGACCGGGGTATCGCCCAGTACCGCTGCGATGCGGGCTTGGGCGAGAATCAGGGTTTCGCCCGCATGTTCAACAAAAACGTAATCGATGTCTTCACCGACGGCCAGTGCTAGGTTAGCCGGTAGTGTCCAGGGCGTCGTAGTCCAGACCAGAAAAGCGGCGTCTGAATCGAGTAGGTTGAAACGCACCGTGACCGAGGGATCTACTGTTTCCCGGTAACCCTGGGCCACTTCGTGAGATGATAGGGTGGCGCCAATTCTGGGATCGTAAGGGACGACCTTGTAGTCCTGGTAGATCAGGTCTTTATCCCATATGGTCTTAAGCAGATGCCATACGGATTCGATGTATTGGTTGTCCAGGGTGTAATAAGCCTGATCAAGATCGACCCAAAAGCCCATGCGCTCGGTCATTTTTTCCCAATCACTGATGTAGCGCATGACCGATTCGCGACAGCGCCGGGTGAACTCGCCAACCCCAACCTGTTGTTCAATTTGCTTCTTGTCGAAAATCCCCAGTTCTTTTTCAATTTCGTGTTCTACGGGCAGGCCATGGGTATCCCACCCGGCCTTACGCGGCACGTGGAAACCCTGCATGGTCTTAAAGCGTGGGTAGATGTCCTTGAAGCTGCGGGCCAGCACATGATGGATGCCCGGCCGGCCGTTTGCGGTAGGGGGGCCTTCGTTAAAACTGTAGAGCGGTCGTCCGGCGCTTTGTTCCAGAGCACGCGAGAACACCTGATGTTCACGCCAGAACGCCAAGATGCGCTGCTCTAGCGCCGGACCGTCATAACGGGAAGTTGCTTTGCTGAAACTCATGTTGACTCGCGCGCTCTGGTTACCCCCTAACCGGGTTTCACTGTCCGGGGCGATTCGAATCGGCTCGGGGCGAGAGATTCGCGCGCGGTACCACCCGGCTTTCCCCAAGCCTTTTGCCAGGCCGGGTCTTGAGGGCATTTGGGCGCCCAGACCCGGTATCGGGGGTCAACCGGCTGAGCCTAGTGCACCAGGACACGGTGGTTCGGTCAGCGGCTCAGGGGTGATTTTCGCCGGCGCCCGGCCGGGGATTCCAGCCTCCCCCGGTCTCTGGGTGCGCGGGTGTCTCCGGTTACTCGTCCCCTTCAACGCCTTTGTGCCTGCGGACGCGGTTAGCGTGTTTGCAGGCAACCGCTAAATCTACCCGCTCGGGCAGATCAAGGCAAATGGATATGCCCCGGTTGACCCGGGGTCATGCGGCTACTGGTCCGTTCACCAACGCAGTAGAGTAGGCCCATGGCGGGGCAGCGACAGCAGCAAACCGGTCTGGGCAGATGATTATCTTGCCGGCCGTGTTAGACGTGGTGGTGCCGGTTTTCGGCGTGGTGGCGCTGGGTTATCTGGTAGGTGCTTTTCGCTGGTTGGATTCAGCGGCAGTGCGCGGCCTGTCGCTGTATGTCTTCAATATTGCCATCCCTTTGTTGCTGTTCCAGGCGATGGCTACCGTGACCTTGCCTGAGGTTATCCCCTGGCGTTATCTGTTGGCCTATTACAGTTGCGCACTGGGGTTTTTTCTCGCCTGCCTTGGGTTGGGTTGGCGCTTGATGAAGCAGCCTTTGAGCGAAGCCAGTGTATTTGCTTTTGGTTGTAGCTATGGCAATTTCATCCCGCTGGGCATCCCGTTGGTGCTGACGGCCTTTGGTGATCGTGCTACGACGCCCCTGTTTCTCATGGTAGCGCTGCAGGCGCCGCTTTTCTTCCCGTTGATGATTTTCCTGCAGGAAAGCGTTCGGCGTGGGAGTGGCCACAGTACGTCAGGGCATCCGGTACTGAAAAGTATTTTTGCCAACCAGTACTTGATCGGGATTGGTCTGGGTATTGCGCTCAACCTGGTCGACTTTGCTATGCCGGCACCCATCACCGACATCATTGATCTGATTGGTAGATCGGCCGTGCCGTGCGCGCTATTCGCCCTGGGCGCCTCGCTGAGTTCCTACCCGATTGGAGGTGTCCTGGGTCGAGTGGCTTTGATGGTGGTAATCAAGAACGGGCTTTTCCCCTTGGTGGTCTGGTGGGTTGCGGCATACGGTCTTGATCTTGCCCCACTATGGCAGGCGGTCATGGTGCTGATGGCGGCTTTGCCGGTGGGAATCAATACCTATCTTTTTGCCGAGCGCTACCAGTCTGGCGTGGCGTTGGGAGGCAGTGGGGTTGTTCTGAGCACGGCAGTATCGATTGTGACAATCTCGTTCATCCTGTCGATGTTGGCGGTGTGATTCAGTGAGCGACAGGATCGGTATTGCTGTCGTTTAGGGTACCGATGTGGGCCGCCACACTCTGCGCAAGTGCATCCAAATGGTAGCCGCCCTCCAGTACCGACAGGATTCGGCCATTGCAATGGTGAGCGGCGCAGTCCATCACTTCCCGGGTCATCCATTGGTAGTGCCCGGTGCTGAGATTGATGCTACCGAGTGGATCATCATGGTGGGCATCAAAGCCGGCAGAAACCAGAATCATATCTGGCCGGTAATGGTTGATTGCGGGTAGTACTTTCTCGCTAAAAACCTGGATGTACTCAGCGTCCCCTGACCCAGCGTCCATCGGGCAATTTAACGTGGCACCTTTGCCAGCACCGATCCCCTCCTCTGAACGTGAACCGGTACCCGGGTAATGTGGGTACTGGTGGGTGCTGATATAGAAAACGCTGGGATCGGCTTCAAACAGGTGTTGGGTGCCGTTGCCGTGATGCACATCCCAGTCCAGTATCAGGATTTTTTCCAGGCCATGGTGACGCTGCAGGTAACGTGCCGTTATCGCAATGTTGTTAAAAAGGCAAAAACCCAGTGCGGCATCGAATTCGGCATGGTGGCCTGGGGGGCGTATCAGGGCAAAACCATTGTCGGCCTGGCCGCTGGCAACGGTATCGGCGAGCGACATAACGGTACCGGCGGCGAGGCGGGCAATGTCAAAGGATTCGCGACAGATCGCGACATCCGGGGTATCCAGATAGGGCAGGTTGCGCTCACAACTGACCCGGGCCCGTTCGATTAGGGTCTGATGATGTACCAGGGCTAATTGGTCAGGATCGCAGGCCACGGCTGGGATTGACTGCAGCGTCGCATACCAGGGCTGTTTCTCAAGGTGCGCCAGTGTGTGGGACAGCCGGGCTGGGCGTTCCGGGTGCCCCGACCCCGTGTCATGGTCAAGGAAGCGTTGATCACTGGCAAAAGCGGTTTTCATTATGTGATGTCTGTTCGGCAGCCTTTTTGTGGCACAGTAAAATCCCGCAGGGTCCGGATTGTTCGGCAGGTTGTACCGGCTCTGATCTGGGGCTAACCCAAAGGCATCGCATCCGAGTTCACAGGTGGCACATGGTTCCTATTCGCAAATACAGTATAAACAACTCTCCAATCACTTATTCTTTGATTGATGATGGGGTGTTTTGCGACGGAGTCTGGTGATGATCGGGTGGGTGGGTCTAGGCACAGCCGTTTTCGCGGGATTGGTTTTTCTGGCCAGCCGGGCCTGGCCATTGAGGAGCATACGTGGGGGAGCGTTGCCCTCTTTGGGCTGTGCCAGTACTTTCAAAGGATCCACGTTTACCGTCGCGACCTACAATATCCATCGTGCGCGCGGCACCGACGGTCGGCGAGACCTGGAACGTATTGCCAAAGTCATTAATGATTGCGATATTGTGGGATTACAGGAAGTGGAGGGTCCCAGTCTGTTTCGGCCAGGCAACCAGGCCTGCCAGCTCGGTCGATATCTGCGCAGTACGGCACACTTTTCTCCCACGCGAAAACTACTTTTTTTCGCTCATCGGGGCAATGCGTTGCTGTGTCGCTTCCCGGTCAGCGCCTGGCAACGGTCGGCACTTTTCCCCTCAACAGGTCGGGCGCATCGCAACGTGACCGTGTATCAGGTCGACGTTGCAGGCAGTCCCGTGCACATTCTCAATACGCACCTATCTAAACCGGCCGAAGCGGAAGCACCGTTTCAGGCGGTGATGCACGCTTTTGCTCAGTATCCCAGGGCCATTCTGGTTGGAGATTTCAATGCCGGGATGGATCACCCGGCGATGCGCCGCTGGATGCCAGCGGACGCGGTTGACGCTTTGGCTGGGGCTGGCGAAGCTGTCGCGCGGGTGGATATGATCCTGGTGCGCGGGTTGCACGTCGATCAGGCCTGGTCATCACCCACCGGGCCATCAGATCATCCGTTTTTCACTGTTCGGTTGCAGTTGTCCTAATACCCGCTGTTAGTCAACCACAAAGCCGGCTTCTTGCAGTAGGGTTCGCATCCGCGCACTGATTCCCGGTTCCGGCTGGTCTTTGCGCCACCACTGTACCCACCGGGCTATATCGACGGCCAGGGCGCGCTCACACGCTACCGGGCTGCTGTGGTAGCGCATGGCATCAAGATCAAGCAAGACAGTCTGGTTAGGTGTGAGTAGGATGTTGGGGGGTTTCATGTCGCCGTGGGAAAGTTGATTCTGGCGCATCAGGACAAAAATTCGGGTTACGGCCTGTAACACCTGCTCCACTTGTTCAGCATCGGCGTCATCATGCAGCGTGTCACCGCGCGCCCCGTTCTCAATATGTTCACAGATAAACCAGGATCTTCCCCGCAAACCAACCTGATACTCCTGGACCCAGGCAACCGCAGGTGCGGTAGCAATGCCCAAATCCGCCAGTTGTTGGGCAAACGCCCAGCAGTTTTGGGCCCGGGACAGTCGAAAAGCCTGGCGCAGACGGTGCCAGGCATTTTTGATGTTGTAACGTTTGATTACGAAACGACCACCATCAAATGAAGTGGCGCATAGCGTGGTCTTGATATCAGTTTTGAGCAACTCCGCGGCGGGCTCGGTGAAAGCGCCATCGGGGTTTGTCAGCAGTGCACGCAGCATCGGTGAGTCATAGCGCGAGAGAAACTGTGCACGAAGACCATTACCACGCCATGTCTGGATGCGGCTGCTCAGCAGGGTATAGCCGGTGTCCGCTGTCATGCTCGAGATCGTCGTCACGATCTGTTGCTCAATCAGGGTTGTGTGCCGGCACCGTGCAGCGCCCGCGCCACTGCAATATCCGTGGTAGATGCACGACGTCGTTCAGCTTGATACAGTCGCTGTGCCCGACGGTCAACGCGGTGCCAGAATCGGGCATCGCTAGCCAGGGTTTCACGCAAGCTTTGTTCGGGCCTGTATAACTTTATAAAGCGGAGCTTATCTCGTCGGGTTAAACCGAGATCCATGCTCGAGTAGTGTAAGCCCGCCACGTCTTTGATTTTCCATCGTGGTGGTGTGTGCCGACGCAGTTGCATGCGGTGCAGGTCGATCACAAACAACCGACTTGCCCGATCGCTAAGCTGATTGCGCTCGTATCCTGGCTGCAGCAAAAAATGGCACAGGTAAAAATCTCGGTGATTGGCTCCGCTTTTATGCAGTTGTCGGGCCGTTTGCGCAAGACGCTGAATCAGCCAGCGTTTAAAGCGTACATCAGCAGCACGCCTGGGTGGGTGATGTTTCCAGGTGCTGCAAAATTCCTCCAGACTCTGAGCGTGACTAATTTCATCCGTAATGATGAACGACTGGCGGCGAGCCGGGTTGCCACTTTCGTTACCATAGCCAGCGATGCTGAGCGTATCGATTCCCAGGCGCTGCAGGTGGTGGGCACCGTGCCATTCATTCATCGCGCCTATTACGGGCAGGCGGAAGTAGACCAGATTCTTGATGATTTCCTGCCAGCCTACCCCGGTGTGGGTCTTGAGGAAATAACGCTGGTCCTGGCGTGAAAATCGTACGGTCTTACGCCCCGGCGCCTTGCGGAAAGTTTCCCCCTCAAGCTCCATTATCTTCGGAAAATCACCTAGGTGGCCAAGGTCTGTGCGCAAAAATAAACATGGATCGGCAGGGATACCCCCAACCGTTACCTGGGCATCCCTGCGACGTCGGTTTGTTACAGATTCAATAGCATTCACAGCACTGCCTGGCATGCGATAGAGGGTGGGGTTCGCACCATAACGGATGCCGTTGGTGGACCATGTTTCACGGTTCTTTGCCACCAGTGCCGCAGTGAGCTCCTGATTCAGTTGGTCCTGGTCAAAGGGGGAGGGCAGCACCTTTCCCGCGTCCGCCTGGATGATGTGGCTGGCATAGCCACAGACATCGGTGGCGATGACGGGCAGTCCGGAGGCAATTGCTTCAAGCAGGATTGTTCCGGTGTTTTCCATGTAGGCGGGGTGAACCAGAAGATCACCCGCTGCCAGCAGTTCGGGGATATCGGTGCGGCCACCCAGGAAACGAACCCTATCAGCAATCTGGAGTTTATGCGCCAGGCGTTGGTAAGGCCCGGTCTGGTCCTGCCCAATTACAACAAGGTGGGTATCGCCCGACAGTGATTCAGGCAGGTGCGACAGTGCTCTCAGGACACGATCGAGTCCCTTGGTCTTAAACCCGGAACCGATAAAGAGCAGCAGGGTATCCGATGTACCGATGCCCATCTCCCGGCGCATGTGGATGCGAGTGCCAGTGCGATCAGTAACAGGTTTTCGGTCGGGAGCTAGAGTCGGTGGCAGCAGATGGAAGCGCTCTTCAGGTGTGAAGTAGTGTTGCTGGTAGACCGTTTTCTCGCGCTCGGACAGGGATAGGATCTGGGTTTGGCTGTCCCGGCCGAATACTGCTTTTTCAAAGGCAACCCGGTCGCGATAGCGTGGTGTGACCCGGTACAGCGGCCCATATATCGCATACTGCGGTAAGGCGCGGCCAAGATAGCAATAATCTGCCCCGTAATATAAGTCCAGTCCGGGCATTTTGTTGAAGCCAACAACCGCATCGAAGTGTTGAGCGGTGAGGGCTTTTTGCATCTTTTCATGAAAGTGCTTATCACGACGGTGGTTACCACCGATCCGGCTGGAGGGGAAAACGGTGAGTTGAAAATCATTGGGAGGCTCACCCTGCCACTCGGCTGTATAGACGTGCACCGCGTGCCCGCGACTACGGCACTCATTAAGGATGCGTAGAAAGTCCCGCTGGAGGCCTCCGTGGGGAAAATACTTGTACAGGCAAAGTGCAAGTTTCATGGGCATCACCGGGCAGGCCGTAGGCGCCCGCAGTGGAGTGGTAGTTTAACCCGTCTTCGTGCCCGGCCGGTTGCCACCGCGCTCCCAGCTCAACGCGGTGGAGCAGATCAATTTCAGATCATTGTATCGTGGCTGCCAGCCCAGCACCTTGCGGATGGCCCGGTTGTCGGATACCAGGCATGCTGGATCACCCGCACGGCGAGCGGTTTCGCGAATAACCAGGTCGGTCTGGCTGACGTAACGCACTGTATCGAGTACCTCACGCACGCTATAGCCATGCCCATAACCACAGTTCAGTATCGAGGACTTACCGCCTGCAGCGAGATAATCCAGCGCTTGCAGATGTGCGCTCGCGAGGTCCTCCACGTGAATATAGTCGCGGATGCAGGTGCCGTCGGTTGTGTCATAGTCGGTGCCGAAAATGGATACGGATTCGCGCTGGCCACAGGCGGCTTCGCAGGCCACCTTGATCAGGTGCGTGGCCTCGGGGGTCGCCTGCCCCAGTTTGCCATCAAGGCGAGCTCCAGCCACATTGAAGTAGCGTAACGCAACATAGCGTAGCGGATCACCGGATTGTGTGCGCCGTGCTAGATCTTGAAGAGTCCACTCCGTCATTAATTTGGTGCGCCCATAGGGGTTGATGGGGTTGGGCGTAGCATCCTCACTAATGGGGACTGTCTGGGGATTACCGTATACCGCTGCGCTGGAAGAAAAAACAAAAAGTCCGATGTTGGCCTGCTGGCAACACTCAATCAGGTTAAGGGATGCGACCACGTTGTTATGGTAGTACTTGGCAGGATTGGCGACTGATTCAGGAACCACAATATGGCCGGCGAAATGGATCACCGCATCGAAGCGGCGTTCTCGCATCAGTGCTGTCATAGCGTCTGAATCACCGGCATCCAGTTGGTGAAAGTCAGCGGTATTGGGAACTGCCCAGCGATGACCACTGTACAGGGTATCAACTACGCTCACCTGGTGACCTGCCGCCAGCAGTTGATGCGTGGTGTGGGAGCCGATATAACCGGCCCCGCCGGTTACCAGAACAGTTAGGGGGAGGACACTCACGGGCGGTTTACTCAGGGGGCCAAGACCGAATTATATCGGCCGGTTGTGCCAGGGGTGGCATCAGCAGAGAAGCCAGGGCATCGATTACCTGCTGTGGTGCCAGTGTATCCAGGCATGCAAGGTGTCCCAGAGGACATTGGCGTGCGAAACAGGGTCGGCAGGGAAGCTCCAGCGCAACGGCTTGCGCCCTATTGCTGAGCGGCGGTGTATGCAGCGCACTGGAAGAGCCGAAAATTCCAACGACAGGGCCCCCGGCTGCGGCCGCTATATGCATCAGCCCGGAATCATTGCTGACCACGGCCTGGGCCTGTGATAGCAGGTCAACGGCTTCGAGCAGACTGGTGCGCCCGGTGAGGTCAAGACAGCGATTTTGATTTCGGCAGCCTTCCATAATGGCTCGAGCGATCGGTTGGTCCTGTTCACCGCCAAGCAGCCACGTCTGCCAGCCCTGTTCCAGGTAATGATTGGCGAGCGTCACAAAATGGTGGGCTGGCCAGCGCTTGGCAGGCCCGTATTCTGCTCCCGGACACAGCGCGAGCACCGGAGCTTCCAAGGTAGGGTGCCCCAGTTGTGCAAGGATGCCAGGCGTTGCCTGTGGCCGGGTGATCAGGCGCGGTGCCGGGTAATCTGAAACCGGGGGCGCATCGGGTGCCAGCCCCAACTGTACAAAGCAGGCCGCCATGGGGTCTTCCCGGTGCCCGGGTTTATCGCGCAGGTCATTGATCAAGCCCCGGCGGGGTTCTCCGCGGTAACCGGTGCGCACTGGAATCCGGGCGAAAAAAGGCAGCAACGCGGCTTTGGTGGAGCCAGGCAGGATGATGGCCTGATCAAATTTTTGAACTCGCAGCGACCGCCCTATCTTCAGGCGTGCACCCAGTTGCAGTTTGCCGTGGTGAAAAGGTGTTTCGATGACCTCATCCACCTCGGGCATACGGGTCGTGATCTTGGCCGTGAATGTGGGTGCCACCACTGAAAGCCTCATCCCGGGGCGGCGCACCTTGAGTGTCTTGAACAGGCTCTGTGCCATGACCATGTCGCCAATCCAGGCAGGCCCTATCACCAGAATCCGGTCAGCGGAATTCATATGGGTGATGAGTCTGTAGGGGTGGTTAGCCCGGTTCGTTGCCGTCAGGGCGTGTGATCAGACAAGTGAAAGCGGTTACCGCAATAGGGGCACAGTGCTGTTTCCCCTGGCGTGATCGGCAGGTAGACCCGGGGATGCTGGTTCCACAGTGCTTCGTCGGCTGTCGGACAGTGTAGCGGCAGATTGGCTGTGTTGATCTGCCGTAGTGCGGGAATCTTCGATGTTGCCCCGTCATCCGGGCTAGGATCTTTCATCATGATCTTAGCGGACAAAAGTCAGCCAGTCTTGATGGCTGGAATCACGGCCCTGAACGCAGTCGAAATAGCGCATCTGTAACTGTTCGGTCACGGGGCCACGGCCGCCATTACCGATCTGGCGACCGTCGAGTTCGCGGATGGGGGTGACTTCTGCAGCTGTGCCGGTAAAGAAGGCTTCATCCGCAACGTAGACCTCATCCCGGGTGATCCGTTTTTCTACCAGCTCCATGCCTGCCTCTGCAATCAGGCGAATTACCGTGTCCCGGGTGATGCCCTCCAGAGCCGATGTCAGATCAGGTGTATAGACCACGCCATCGCGCACAACGAAGATGTTCTCTCCGGTGCCTTCCATGACGTAGCCCTCGGCATCCAGCATCAGCGCTTCATCGGCTCCCGCAGAAAGTGCCTCCTGTAGTGCCAGTATGGAATTGATGTAGTTGCCACAGGCTTTGGCACGGCACATCGTGATATTGACGTGGTGTCGGGTAAAAGAGGAAGTGCGCACCCGGATGCCATTTTTTAGGCCGTCTTCACCCAGGTACGCGCCCCATTCCCAGGTGGCAATGGCGATGTGGGTTTTGAGCATATCGGCACGGATACCCATGCCTTCTGAGCCATAAAAAGCCAGCGGTCGCAGATATGCACTGGCCAACCCGTTGTCGCGCACCACCGCGGTCTGGGCCGCATTGAGGGTATCAGCATCATAGGGTATGGACATGCCGAGGATGTGAGCAGAACGGAAGAAGCGATCGGTATGATCGCTGAGGCGGAAGATCGCGGTGCCCCGATCGGTCTCGTAGGCGCGCACACCTTCGAACACGCCCAGTCCATAGTGCAGGGTGTGGGTAAGCACATGAACCCGGGCTTCCCGCCAGGGTACCATTTCCCCATCGAACCAGATGTTTCCGTCACGGTCTGAAAATGACATCGTTTTTTCCTGTTATCTCTAATTCAATCCAGTTGTGTGTGTATGCTGGATTCCGGCGCTGGATTATTACAGAACCACAAAGGGTGCGTAAAAAGATCTAAGAGCTGATGCATCAGCTAGCCAGCATCGCGTGTACAGCCCGAACCGCATCGCGGGCGTATGGCGTCAGTCGGGTCAGAATCTGCTCTTTTTCAATCTCGGGACCCAAGATCCCAACACCGATCGGTTTGCCCAGCTCCAGTTGCAGGCCGATCAGGGCCTGGATAACGGCCTGCCCCATCACTCGCCCGTGCGCAGTTTCTCCACGCTCAATAATCCCCAGCACCACGACACCATCGATTTCCTCTCGTGCCAGCAATCGCTTGACAGCGAGTGGTTTTTCCATCGATCCGGGCACCCAGACTTGCTCGTGCACCTCAAGCCCAATCTGGGCCGCTGTTGCCAGTGCTTCATTAACCATGGTCTCGCAGGCTTGTTTGTGGAACGAGCCGATGACAAGGGCAATGGTGGGAGATTGAGACATTAAAGATCGGGAGGAGACGGAAAACAGGGTAGATTCTAGCCCATTGCCCGCTATCGGGCGGAGTTGGTCAACGTGTGCTGAAGCATTCAGTGCAGACTCTTGTCTGGATCGAGATACTTGTTCCACAGTTGAGTGATTGCGCGACGTTCATCCTGAAACGCTTCTGGCGCGGCCAGCGCAGGGCGTCGACTCAGTTTCAGTGCGTTCTCCCGGGTGAGGTATAACTGCAGCACGCTTGAAAGCGTCGTCGCCTCTTCAGGCGCAATTTTTTGTGTGTGGACCAGTCGCGCGATGATGGCGGTATTTGCTCTGCAATTGGTCAATGCTGGATCGGCCATCGCATGGCGCAAAACCAGGTACTGGCAAAGAAACTCGATGTCGATCAGTCCACCCGCGTCATGCTTAAAGTCGAATCCCGGCTCTTTGGGCGCTGGGCGATGCTCTTGCATACGCTCGCGCATCGCCCGAACCGATTGTTGCAAGTTTGCTGAATCACGTGGCCGACATAAGGTCTTGTGACGGATGTGCTCAAAGCGGCGTTTCAGAGCTTCCCCGCCCGCCACCAACCTTGCCCGGACTAGCGCCTGGTGTTCCCAAGTCCACGCTGCCTCGTGCAGGTATTCCTGGTAGGCAGCCAGGGGTGTGACCAGGGTCCCTGAGCGGCCGCTGGGCCGCAGACGGGTATCAATAGGATAAACCTCACCGGCAGCTGTACGTGTCGTAAGGATATGCATCAGCCGTCGGACGAGCCGGCTGAAATAAAAGCGTCGCGCCGCAGCCCGGGCAGCATTTTCATCGTCCGGCTGATCGTAGATAAAGACCATGTCCAGATCAGAGTGATAGCCCAACTCCATGCTACCCAGTTTGCCGTAGGCAATGATACCAAGATCTGCGATTTGTCCAGGCATCTCGATCCCCTCGAGCGTACTGACCGCCAGTTTCAGTGCCTGGCACAACAGCGCCTGGGCCAGCGCGCTGAGTGATCCAGAAATGACATTGATGTCTATCAGTCCCGCAATGTCTGCTGCAGCAATCCGCAGGCTGTACCCCTGGCGGTATTCGCGCAGTATTTCCATGGCAGTCTCAAGGTCGGATTCCTCAAACGAATCAAGCTTGTGTTGCAGTTCACTGGCAATGGCCGCATGATCCTGTACTTGGAATCCAGCGATGGGATCCAGAAGTTCGTCGAGTATCACCGGGTGGCGCCCAATCCAATGGCTGATTTCGCTGGAGGCCCCCACCAGGCGTACCAGCTGTGCCAGCGCCAGCGGGTTCTCGCCAAGCAGTGCAAGGTAAGCAGAGCGCCGGCCGATTGACTCGATCACAAAAAGCAAGCGGGTGATTGCGGTATCGGGATCATCCGCCTGGCCACACACACGCAGGACAGCGGGCATGAGCCTGTCCAGGCGTTCGCGTCCTTCCCGGGAGAATGCCTGGTAGAAGCGGCTGCGACGGATATCCACAAGCAGTTGTTGTACTCGATCAGTCTCTATGAAGCCTAGCCTGGCTAGCTGTGTTGTTTGTGCCTGGGGCTCCAGCGTCGCGTGCCAGAGGTCTGTAATCACTGAGTCGTTGTCCTGTTCTACTTCGACGCTGTCCTGGCGGAACACAGCGCGAAATAGCCCGTGTACGTCGTCGTTGACCGATGCTAATTGTGTGTCCATACCCTGTGCATCTTGGCAATCTATAGATAAGGCAATGCGGTTGCGGCTGAGCAGGTCGGCTGGCACGGTATGGGTCTGGGCATCGTCCATGATCTGAAGACGATGCTCTAAAGTGCGCAAAAAGTCGTAGTGATATCGCAGCATCTCGCATTCCCCGCCTGGGATAATCCCGGCGTCCTCCAGCGCGATCAGGGCCTGGTACAGACTCGGAGTCTGTAGATTTGGGTTGCGCCCTCCGTAAATCAGTTGATGACTTTGAACGACAAATTCAATCTCGCGGATGCCGCCACGGCCCAGTTTGATATTGTCCTTCAGACTCTGTCGTGCCAGTTCGTGCTCAATCAGCGTCTTCATGGCGCGTATTGCCTCAAAAGCGCCAAAATCCAGGTACTTGCGGTAGACAAAAGGCCGTAGGCCATTGAGCAATTCGTTGCCAGCCAGGGTATCGCCGGCGACGGGCCTCGCCTTGATCAGCGCGTAGCGCTCCCAGTCGCGGCCATGAGTCAAAAAGTAGTGATCCATCGCATCAAATGACAGCGCCAGAGGGCCGCTGTCACCATTGGGGCGTAATCGCATGTCAGTTCGAAAGACGATTCCCTGTGCGGTGGGTTCTTCCAGGATGGCGATCAGAACCTGCCCGACCTTGACGAAAAATTCATGGTTGCTGATGCGCTTGGTGCCATCGGTGTAGCCACTCTCGCGGAAGGCAAACACCAGGTCCACGTCCGAGGACATATTCAGTTCTCGCCCGCCCAGTTTGCCCAGGCCAAGCACGGTGAGTCGTATCGGATCACCGCTGGGTTCGCCGATCGGTTCCCCATGGCGTTCGCGGACTTGGTGATGGGCGCAGGCCAAAGCCGCATCAATGGCGGCATCCGCCAATTCTGAAAGGGTCCACAGGACTTCATCCAAGGGGGCGAACCCGGCTAAGTCGCGCCAGCCAATGCGCACGATCTCCTGTTGGCGCAGGCAACGTAATGTGTGTGTGACGTGCTCGCGACTGCCCGTGATGGTTTCGATCTGGCGGCGTAGTTCGCCAGGTTTTCGCGGCTGGCTAATATCGTCTGCGGCTAGCTGTGTCAGGAGTTCGGGCCTGCTCACAAGGGTACGGGCAATGAAATCGCTTCCTGCCAGCACGTTGGGGAGTGAGGCCCAGATGGAGCCTGCGCTTGGTGCGGGTTCGGATTTGTCCCAGACTGCATCCAGGCGGGACAGATGTGCACTGACCAGTGCCCGCAAAGGTGGAGGCAGCGCTTCCACTGCGGGTGAGTTTACTGGTGATCGGGGATCCATCCGCAGGCCTACCGTATCGCTGTCGCCAACATGTGCCGTCCTGTGGCTTCAGGGGCTGATGCCCATACTGAAGGGGTCGGCGGAGTCAAAGATCAGTGTGGCTTCGGCATTGATGTATGCAGTGCCGGTAATGTGCGGGATGACCTGATCGTTATCCCACTCGCCCCGGGCTTCGAAGATGCTGCCGATAATGCTTTGTTGGCGCCAGGTTTCGCCGGGATCAATGATGCCATCTGCCATCAGGCAGGCCAACTTGGCACTGGTACCGGTACCGCAGGGTGAGCGATCGTAAGCTCCACCTGGGCAGAGTACAAAACTGCGGCTGTCTGCCTGACCCTCAGCGGGGCCGAACAGTTCAATGTGATCGATTTCCCCACCGTTCTCGCCCGTAACCTGATCGCGCGACAAAGCAAGGCGGATTGATTGGGTAAACTCAGTCAGTCGGGCGATATTGTCAGGATGTACTTGTTCGGCATGCTCTTTCACTAGAAAAAACCAGTTTCCACCCCAAGCAATATCCCCACGTACCACGCCAAAATCACCTAGGTTCAGCATCACGTCACTGCGAAATCGGTAACTGGGAACATTGGTAACGGTAACTCGATTACGGTCGTGCAGGGTTACGGTGACTACACCGACCGGGGTGTCAATCAGGTGAACACCGGGCGCCAGTCGTTGTAAGTAGGCCAGGCTGGTCGCCAGTCCGATCGTCCCGTGACCGCACATATTTAAAACACCCACATTGTTGAAAAAAATAATGCCGGCCACGGCGTCGGGATGATCTGGTTCGCAAAGCAGACCGCCTACCCACACGTCACCTCCCCGCGGTTCGTTTACTACTGCGGATCGAAAATCATCATACTGGTCGCGAAAGACTTCTCGGCGTTGGGCGAGATTGCCTGTTCCCAGTTCAGGCCCACCGTCGATCACAATCCGGGTGGGCTCGCCGCCGGTATGGGAGTCGATGACCTGAACCCGTTCAAATGCTGTATTAGCGTCAACTTCTCGAGCCATTCTCACATTCCTGTTGTTTAGATTTGAGGTACAGTGTGGCCTGCTCAAGGCTTACCCCGGGGACTATAGCGTGGTTCACGCTCATGTTGCCCCGGGTGTATCTCGATTGAAAACTGATGACGGATCTTTTTGACTTTCAGCAACGCAGGCGCAATTTTGCCGTCCTCGGCAATCCGGTAGCCCATAGCAAGTCACCGCAGATTCACGAGGCTTTTGCCCGTCAGTGTGGCATATCGCTTTCCTACGAGGCGATCGCGTTAGATCCTGGGATTTTCGAGCAGGGAGTTCGCAATCTTCGTGCCGGGGGTATCGTGGGCGCCAATGTGACGGTGCCTTTCAAACAGGCCGCGTGGCATCTTGCAGATGAGCTGACAGACCGGGCGCAGGTAGCGCAGGCTGTCAATACGCTGTCTTTTGTTGCTGACGATATCATTCGAGGCGACAACACGGACGGGGTGGGATTGATGCGTGACCTGCAGAGAAATCTGGGTTTCTCCTGCGCACAAACCCGTGTGCTGGTGATCGGTGCTGGCGGTGCAACAAGAGGCATTTTCCAGCCGCTGATAGATAGTGACCCAGATGAAATTGTCATCGCCAACCGGACCCCGTCAAAAGCCCATGAACTGCTGGCAGCGTTTGATTCACCCAGACGTGCTGCAGCCTGCCATCTGGAAGATCTTTCAGTTTCGACCTTCGACTTGGTAATCAATGCGACGGCAGCGAGCCTCACGGGAGAAGTCCCCAAGTTGCCGGACGGAATTTTCGCCCCCGGCGCCCTTGCCTATGATCTGGCTTATGCTGATCAGCCCACTATTTTTTTGCGCTGGGCCCTGGATGCAGGGGCTGCGCGTGCGGTCGACGGCCTGGGTATGTTGGTAGAGCAGGCGGCGGAATCTTTCTGGGTCTGGCACCAACACCGACCGCAGACGGCTCCTGTTATCAGCACCCTGCGATCCGGCAGCCATTGAAAGGTCGCTAAGACAGGATTTAGTCAGGGACAAAGGTGAGCCAGCCTTTGGCTTCGCGCTCAATAATGCCGGCTAGCGCACTGATGTGATCGGTGCGATCGTTGAGACAGGGGATGTAGGTAAAGTGTTTGCCGCCAGCGCGGCAGAAAATATCAGAATTCTCAAGCGCGATCTCCTCCAGCGTTTCCAAACAGTCCACGGCAAAGCCTGGGCAGATGATATCTACACTGTGGACGCCCTCTTTGGCCAGAAGGGCCAGAGTCTGCTCGGTGTAGGGGGTGAGCCATGGTGCACGACCAAAGCGTGACTGGAATGACAAGACCCACTCATGAGGGTCCAGCTCCAGGCGGCGCGCCAGGGCTGTTGCTGAGGCCTCACACTGTAATCGGTAGGGGTCACCCTGATCAGCATATCGCTGTGGTGTCCCGTGAAAGGAGATGACGAGTTTTTCTGCTTTTGGATGATTGGCCCAATGTTCGCGTACTGATGCAGCCAGGGCGTCAAGATATCCTTTGTCTGAATGGTAACTGCGTATCAGGTGTAGCGCGGGGAGGTTACGCCAATTTCTCAGAACGCGGGTGACCGCGTCATAGACTGATGCTGTGGTACTACAGGAGAACTGAGGGTACAGTGGTAGCACCACAATCTGATCAACGCTTTCAGCTGCTAGTCCAGACAGCGCGCTCTGGATTGAGGGTTGACCGTAACGCATAGCCAGTGTGACCCGTATCGATTCGCCATGGCGTTGTCTGAGTCGCGCGTCCAATTGCCTCGCGATCTGTTGTGACAGTGACATCAACGGGGAGCCATCATGATTCCATATTTTCTGATAGGCCGCAGCACTTCGCCGAGGCCTGGTACGCAGAATGATTCCGTGCAAAATCAAGCACCATAACCAGCGGCTGAGTTCAACTACGCGCGGATCATGCAGAAATTCGGCAAGGTAGCGTCGTACCGCAGCGCCAGTCGGTGCATCGGGCGTTCCCAGATTCACCACTAGCACGCCCGTCCGTCCGGTCGCTTTGAGGGGCAGCCCCCGCTGGTAGTGCATCGGGACTCAGTGTGCCTGGGTGTGCTTACGGCCGTATGCGACCATGCGGTTGATCGGGATCGCCGCCTGGGCACGTACCACTTCATTGAGAACGATTTCACCGGCCCCGTTTCGTAAGGCATCTGCGAGGCGTTGCAGATCATTCATTTTCATCCACGGGCAGTGCGCGCAACTCTCACAAGTGGCACCTGCGCCTGCGGTAGGTGCGGCTACGAAGGTCTTGTCCGGCGCCCGTTGGCGCATCTTGTGCAGAATGCCCTCTTCGGTCGCTACAATGAAAAGCGGTGCCTCGAGGCCGCATGCGGCCTCGATCAATTGACTGGTCGAGCCCACGATATCAGCCAGCGCGATGACCGAAAACGGGGATTCGGGATGGACTAGAACCTTGGCTTGAGGATGAAGCGTCATGAGGTTGGCGAGCACCTCGCTTTTGAATTCTTCGTGCACAATGCAACTGCCGTCCCACAGAAGCATATCGGCGTGGGTTTCTCGCTGGACATAGTCACCCAGATACTTATCCGGAGCCCAGATCAGTTTTTCACCTTGTGATTTCAGATCCCGGATCAGTTCAAGCGCAATGGAGGATGTCACCACCCAGTCAGCACGAGCCTTTACGGCGGCACTGGTATTGGCATAGACCACTACGGTGCGGTCCGGGTGCTGGTCACAAAAAGCGCTGAACGCATCAGCCGGGCAACTCAGGTCCAGTGAGCATTCGGCTGATGGCTCGACCAGTAGCACCCGTTTTTCCGGGCTCAAAATCTTTGCCGTCTCCCCCATAAATCGTACCCCAGCAACCACCACAGTCTTGGCCGGGTGTGCCATTCCAAAGCGGGCCATCTCCAGTGAGTCTGCTACACAGCCGCCGGTGAGTTCAGCGAGATCCTGCAGTTCGCTGTCGACGTAGTAATGGGCAACCACAACGGCATTCGTTTCATCGAGCAGGCCGATGATCTGCTTTTTTAATAAAAGCTGTTCATCACGACTGAGGGGCGCCGGGATAGCAGCGCGAGCCTGCTTCGCACGTATGGCAATGCCGTTGTTCAAGAGTGCGGAACTGTGGGAATTATCCATTGGCAGGAGTGCGTCCGGTTACATAAAGGACAACGCGATACACATCGTTGCAAAAGGTAGTGTTATATATACCATTCACTGGCACACGATTTCATCTTATATGCACTGGGCTTTACTTGGCATCATTGCGTTGGCACTGATTGTGGTGGCTGGCCGCCGCCCAAAACTGGCCTTTGGGCTGCTGGCGATATTGTTGGCCGGCGTAATCGTGATGTTGCAGTTGATCCCTGGAGAAAAGGAGCGGGGCTCTGCACTGATTTCAACTGGGGACGTACGCCTTTCTCAGGTACACATTGAGCCTGGCTATGGGGGGAGTTTTGATCTGAGCGGCCGTCTTGAAAACCAAGCTTTCAGCACCCGGACTGTCGAGGTGGTACTGGAGGTCCAGTTGCGTGACTGCCGGGTGACGGGGCAAGACACCACAGAGGACTGTCAGATCTTAGGCACCGATACTCCGCGGGTGGGGTTAGCCGTTCCCCCGGGTCAGGCCCGTGACTTTACCGTAAATCTTTCATTTCCCAGGTCGAGGGTGCGTGGCAGGATCGACTGGCAATACCGGGTTACCAAAGTACTCGGCCACGCATACCCAGCCGTACCGGCCCAATAAAAAAGGCGACGGCTTTCGCCGTCGCCTTTATCGCCTACCCGATCGTGTGGGTGGGCTTTTTCAATCAACGCCGCCGGGCGGCTTTCTTACGCGTTGCTTTTTTCTTCGCCGCTTTCTTTTTAGCTTTTTTCTTGGTCGCTTTTTTCTTGGTCGCTTTTTTCTTCGCCGCTTTCTTTTTAGCTTTTTTCTTGGTCGCTTTTTTCTTGGTCGCTTTTTTCTTGGTCGCTTTTTTCTTGGTCGCTTTTTT
>MPLX02089116.1_pt1 | contig 29537 bp, 30 predicted proteins | sample 1617341 | NCBI WGS metagenome assembly MPLX02 (sample SAMN05944804, study PRJNA350692) | marine metagenome | biome: marine; feature: ODZ; material: water; isolation source: 120 m water sample filtered on 0.2 um supor filter | place: Pacific Ocean | collected 2012-04-08 | depth 120m m | reverse complement strand
TCTCCTTGATTAGAGGTGTTTATATGCTGGCAATGTTAAAAATTCATCAAACTCTGAATTCGTTGACATTTCCTTAAATAAATTAATTGCTGGTTGAAGGTAATCACTCTCAAAACCTCTGGATGATTGCAATTGATTCATATCAATTAAAAAAAATCAGTTCTGGTTTATAAATCTAATAAATATTAAATAAAGAAGAGATAATGCAACCTATTATAAGTATCGGATTTCGTTTATTTTTCTTAGGAGCATCTGTTCATGCTTTGTTATTAATGGTTTATTGGGCAGCGATATTTTCTCTAGGCTTGAATATTGATCTTAAGAATATAAGTATCTTCCAGTGGCACGCACATGAAACAATCTTTGGCTATGCAGGTGCAGTGATAGCTGGTTTTTTGTTAACAGCAGTTACCAATTGGACCAATGAGAAGACGCTAACTGGCATGCCATTATTAATGGTATTCAGCTTATGGTTATCAGCACGTTTAATTTGGTTTATTGCACCTGCTTTACAACTCATCTGTGGTCTCCTTGATTTATTATTCTTATTAATGATTTTAATAGCGATTATTAGACCTATCATCAAAACAAAAAAATGGCCTCATTTAGTAATCGCTGCAAAGCTAATTATCATCATCATTGCTAATGCTATTTTCTACGCAGGAAGTTTAGGTTTTCTATCTCAAGGGGTATATCTCGGAATTTATCTTGGCCTTATCATTGAGGTAGCTCTGATTCTAACTATTCTCAGACGTATCTTTCCTATGTTTGCTCAATTAGGTTTAGGCTTGAGTCATCCCCTTCCTTCGCCAGCGTGGATTGACCTAGCAAGCATCATTCTCTCTTTGGCGTGGATGATAATGTTTTTATATGACTCAACTAGTGTGATTACTGCGCTGCTTTCCTTGATGTTTTTTATCATTCTCTCTATCAGGCTTTGGTATTGGTATAAACCTACTTTATGGCAGGTGCCACTTTTATGGAGTCTTTATATGGGCTTAGCATTTATTTGCATGGGATATGCTTTGCTCTCAGCAAGTTACTATCTCCCTTATTTTCATTATTTTGGGATCCATGCTCTGACATATGGCGGCATTGGTCTGGTTACTTTCAGTATGATGGCCAGGGTAAGTCTTGGTCATACTGGTCATAATGTTAGAGCTAAGAATCCCAAATTAACGATTGCATTGGTTATTTTTACGACTGGTATTGTGTTCAGAGTTTTAATGCCTCTCTTTTTACCACAATATTTAGATTGGTGGTTAATGGGTGCCCAGCTTCTTTGGACGTTAGGCTTTGGTTGTTTTTTGGCAATCTTTACACCAATCCTATTAAAACCTAGTCAGTGATTAACAGATTAATTGTATTTATTTCCTTAGATTACTGATTAGACAATGGGTAGAGTTTCAATCTTTGGTTGATAGATATGGTTCAACCTGCTGTGTCAGAAGAGAATCCAGCGCTTGATAAAATGCTTCGATTATTGGTTGGTTATACTTACCCACGGGCAATCCATTGTATATGATCGTGGTGTCATCAATTACAAACTCCCTAGTGTATGGAACGGTCCAATCACTGTATTCAATTGGCTCGTAACGGTCGAAATCCTCAAAACCCTCAAAATTGTACATTGCGTGAGAAAATAAAGTGTCTGTATTCTCTACAAAAAATTCAATCGGTAAGTTGATTACATAATCAAAATTATCTTTCACACCTTCAAGAAATGCAGTATTTGTTGAAAGATATTTACCATCAGGATTGTTGTAGGGGTCTGCAAAGTGATCTTGGCTTTTTACGACTTCAATCCGACTAAAATCATATTGATTTGAAAGTTCTACGACATCGTCCATCATAGGATTAACATATGAGGGTGACAACTCAATCCATGCCTCATTAGGAACCAAGTCCCATGCCATGCCATGAACTGAAACCACTAATTTAACTGAGCTTGCTGTTGGTAATGTATCCAATCGATCCTTAAGCATGGTTGTGTAAGCGGTACGAATAATTGGAAAATGTGAGAGTTGAGGCATCATGATTACCTTAATCTTTTTGTTGTTCTCAGTTTCCCATTTATGGATGTATTCGAACGCGTGCTTAAAGCTACCGTTAAATTCTTCATGGTGAGAATAAACTGGTCTAGGTGGAGCTAGCAGTAAAGTGTCAACTCCCTCATCAAGCAGAGATCTCATTAAGTTTTCAGCAGACTCTGGATTTTCAGCTGACACCCATCGCCATGGAATATCGCCATGCTTATCGTGTACTTTCTTAATAGCTTTTGTTGCGATGTCATAATTGCCTGAACTATGAGGTATCTTTCCACCAGCGATGCCTCGCTCCGAATAATAATAGATATTTGCTTTATTGATTAATTTACTGGATACGGTTGGTAGGCCGGTCTTTTTCTCCTTCATTATGAAATAACCATGATCCAAGTGCCTGGTTTCTGATGGTGGCACCCATTCAATTAAGCCAGTATTGTATTTTTCAATATAAGCAACACCATCGCTATCAAATTCTGCTCCTTCCGAGTCCACAAGTTTGGTTGGGGCAAATTCATCAAATTCATAAAATTTCTCCTCATCCAACATCACAGAACCTCTGTCTTTATCAAATAAATAGCGAAATGGCCATGGAATATATTGTTTGGTTTTCATGGCCAGTGTATGAAACTCAATTGGTACCATTTCTTCAGGCATGATTAGATGCGAAACGAAGATTCCCACCTTACCTTTAATCTGGTAATCCTGATTCTTGTAAATCCTATAATAATTAGGCTCTTTAAGTTGTGGCGGGATCCGGTTCATATACCAAAATGTGGCAATATTGGAAACAACCAATAATAAGATTGTTAGCGCCGAGTATTTAAAAAGCTTTTTTATACGTATTTTCACTAGGAAATCTTGATACTAGTCTCTAAATCTTTTCCTATATATGAAAAGATTATTACAGGGTTCTTGAAAATTAATGCGTGAAGTCTTTTTTATAAGATTTTTAATGACAAGCTTTTCCATACTTTTTTAATCGATAGTAGTTATAAGGCAATGGTGTAATAAAGCCTGCTAATAACATGAAAGGGATTACCCACCAGGTTAATATTGCTCCTCCAGTGAGTAAAATATCGACAATATTCATTGCCACTTCCATGGAAATCATTGAAATAAGGGACATTCCAATTGCCACTTTAAAAGCCTCTTTGAGAATCATTTGTCTTGAAAGGATAAAGGTCTCAAGCATGATTGAAGTAATCAACCCGTTTATAATCGCCAGACTCATGATTAGAGGAACTGATAACCCCCATGGGTTACCCGTTAATTGAAAGAAGGTGATCGTACCAAAGTCACCAATTGAACAGCCCAGAAGGCACCATAGGGTATTCACCGATGCTCTTTTCCATGTATGTTTACACTTCCAGCTTATGCTATTCTTTTCTATTGTTGTTGTCATTGTTCTACTTAAAAATATAATTATTTATAAGCAATTATTATAGGGGAAACTGAATGAAGAGAAAGGCATTTAAGATTATGCATCGTTGGCTCGCATTCATTTTAGGTTTTTTTATCGTTTTCCAATTAACCTCAGGCAGTATTGCTCAAGAGAGTCGTTTACTGATGCAATGGCTTAGTCCTGAAATTTATAGCGTCGCATCAGATCAGGATCCAGCCAGTCCATCCGAAATCATGAATCGTATGAAAGACCTTGAACCTGAGTTTAATATTGCACATGTGATGGTTCCCCCTCCAGACAGAAAAGGAACTGCTTATATTTTAATGGGAGGAAGAAACCCAGAAAATTTACACGAATCATCTCTGTTTGTTAATTATGATCAATATGAGCAGGAAATACTTGATGAGCACCCACTTAGGGAATCAGGGTGGATTGGAACAATGACCATGCTGCATCGCTGGATTTTATTTGGGACAGCTGGGCTTTATGTTGTCATAGTTTTGGGTTTGGCTACGGTATTGATGTCGATTTCAGGAATATATCTCTATATCAGAACTCGAAAGAGTGCAAAAAAATTACCTTTAATCAATCGATTGCATCGTTCATTTGGTTTTATTGCAGCTTTTTTCCTTATCGCAACTTCAATAAGTGGGATTGCAATGAGCTATGTGCATTGGCAAGACCGAGAAGATAATCTATCGGTTTTTGCTAACTTGATGAAGACCGATCACAAAGATCAAGACCACATGCATGAATACTATGTTGACCCTGATGTTGCCTTAGGTACTGCAAAGAATGCGATTCCAGATCGCTTTCATTTGAGTGCATATTCATATGCGGGTGATCATAGTCCAAATTATTGGTTTGCATTCTTTGATAAGCAAATGTTTAGACAAGACGTGATCATAGAGGGTCAAACTGGGAAGTTATTGGGAGTGTATGCTGCTGGAAAAACAGAAAAGGGAGATGGACTTAGAAACTATTTATTACCAATTCATAGTGGCAATTACTTTGGTGCGATTGGTGGTTTCCTGATGTCATTTTTTGGTTTTATTGTCATTCTTTGGCTGCTCTCTGGTTTTGTCATCTATTTCAATAATCGAAGACGATCCTCAAGCTAGTCTTACCACTTTCTTCTCAACCAAAGAATTGGCCCGGTGATTACCATAATGATTCCCATGATTGTAAATAGATCACTGATCCATTTAAATTGTGGATGAATTGCATTCCCGGTATGAACCTCAATCATGAAAAGATATAAAGTTGCAGCTTTGATATCGGGATGTTTCATTTCATCCATTTCAAAATTATACCCCCCCGAGTCTCTGAAAAAACCGCGGCTGTTCTTGATCATAAGGCCATCATCATAAAATTCTGCGTCGTATATAATTGTGGGTATGCCAGTCATTTTAATCCAGGTGTCTTGACCATCTTTTTTTGTAAAAAATTGCCTGAGATTATTGCTATAGAAAACATGATCATCAGCCCTAAATAATTGACCTCTTTCTGATCCGGTAATCGGATCCCTGATCCAGTTGAGACCGCCATCTTTTGTATTTAGAACCCCATAGCGGGTGGAGATACTCATTTTCTCAGGCGAATCAGGGTAAGCGACCACTTGATCAATTTCACCCTTTAGAGACTCATATCTCCACACATAAGGTAATTTTGATCGCTCTACGTCGATCTTTTCACCCCAATTGATGAATGTGAGTATGTGATTAAAAAGAATGCCCGTCACAGACAGATAAAGTATTGGGATGATGCCCAGCAATCCTATTATCGGGGCATGCATTCTATAGACTGATTTTGAGAAAATAATTCTTTGATCTCTCGATGGTGCTCGATCCTTTTTTCGTCGCCATCTTTTTTGCATATACCAGCTGAGAAATCCAGTCATAGAGAGAATCATCAAGGCAATCCCACCAAAATCATTGATCCATGTAGAGAGTTGTCTAGAGAAAATTCCATAACCAAAATGAAGATCAAAGAGAAACTTATACATGTTGACATGTTCCGGTAGACCAGTGATCTTTGTTTTATTGAGATCAATGAATTCTATTTTTGACGGTTGACTGATATTCAGTCGAAAAATCTTTTCAAAATTTTCAACACCAATGATCTCATCCTCAGAAGAACCGGGAGAAACCATGCTGATGAATTTTCCCTTTAAAGCAAGCCTTTCTATGTCAGAGTCAAGACCATTCATCGTCCACAAACCATCGTCTGTTGCCAAGACGATCATTTGCCGTTCGTTTGTATTGATTTTTGCTAACCTGGTCACTTGCGGGTGTTGATTGTTTGGAAAGGGCAATTTATTCCAATTTAGCCCTCGATCACTTGTTTTCCATAAACCTCTTTCTGATCCACCTATCCAGTGATTTGAATCTTTCTTGTCGACCACCACATAACGCATAATGGTCGCTGGAAGATACCTCATCATGGATGAGGAAAGCCAGCTTTCTGGGACCTCTGTTTGTTTCAGCCACCTCCATTCATCGTGATCAAGAAAAATTCCTGTGATACCAAGAAGAAAGAGCCAAGTGGCAGCAATAAGGCCAATCCAACGATGAATGCTGAACAAAGATTTACGTTTTTTCATAAATTCTGAGCTTGATAATAAAGCTTATTATAGATACATGTGAGATAATTAAATTCTGATTTACTGTAATAAATTATTGACAGATAAACTACGATTTTTAAACTGTGTCATCTTGACACCATTAGGTCAATTACGGAGTGGTAGTTCAGCTTGGTTAGAATGCCTGCCTGTCACGCAGGAGGTCGCGGGTTCGAATCCCGTCCACTCCGCCAGATCTAAAAGATATAAACAATATTTGAGAATAAAATGAATCAAGCGGTAATTGTAGATAGCCTAAGAACTGGATTATCAAAGTCATACAGAGGTGGTTTTAATCAGACCCGGGCCGATGACATGACCGCTCATCTCATCAATACATTATTAGAGAGGCATCCCCAGGTAGAACCAGAGATGGTTGAGGATGTGATCTTGGGATGCGGTTACCCAGAAGGTTCGCAGGGCAGCAATATTGCAAGGACATCAGCGGTATTATCAAACCTGCCTATTTCAGTCGGAGGAACGACGGTCAATCGTTTCTGCTCATCTGGACTTCAAACAATTGCAATGGCTGCAACCCAGATTCAGAGTGGTTTTGCCGATTGTATTATGGCAGGTGGGGTTGAATCAATCAGCACAACTCAACCCAATAACATCAATATGTATATGTTTGAGAATGAAACGCTTAAGGAAAAAAAGCCAGGGATTTATCACGCAATGGGCGATACTGCTGAGACGGTGGCAAAGCGATACAATGTTACGAGAGAATCACAAGACGAATATGCCTTATCCAGTCAAGAAAGATGCGCAGCTGCTCAGAACGCCGGCGTGTATAACGACGAAATTGTACCCATGAAAACGATCATGAAAGTCTTTGATAAAGAAACAGGCGAGGAGAGCGATATTGAGACTGTGGTTGATCGTGATAATTGCAATAGACCGGATACAAATATTGAAGGACTTTCCTCTCTCAAACCTGTGTTTGACCCAGAAAATGGAACAGTCACGGCTGGAAATTCATCACAGCTCTCTGATGGCTCATCCGTTACCCTGGTGATGAGTGAAAAGAAAGCCGAACAACTCGGGTTAGAACCTCTGGCTTACTTTCGGGGTTTTTCTGTCGTTGGTTGTGAACCTGATGAGATGGGTATTGGCCCAATCTATGCCATTCCAAAATTGCTTGAATCAGCAGGGCTTTCTCAAGACGACATTGATCTTTGGGAGCTAAACGAGGCATTTGCTTCACAAGTGGTCTATATCAGAGACTATCTGGGTCTTTCAAGCGACATTCTAAACGTCAATGGAGGTTCGATTGCAGTTGGACATCCCTTTGGCATGACAGGGTCTCGTTTGGCTGGTTGTTTGATAAAGGAACTCATTCGGAGAAAATCCAAATATGGCGTTGTTACCATGTGTGTGGGTGGTGGTCAGGGTGCCGCTGGTTTATTTGAGTCCATTCAGTAAGGATTGATTAATAATGCTTCAAACCATAAGAGATAAATTTACCGGTTGGATTGCAATTGTTTTCATTGGATTGTTGTCCATGACACTCGTTATCAGTTTCGGAAATATGGATCAAACTCCACTTCAGGATGACGTGGTTATCACGGTCAATGGGGAGGAGATTACCTTGTTTGAATTCCAGGAAGAGTTTTCAAACAAATTGGTTGAATTTCAAGATCTTCTAGGAGATGAAGTTCCCGAAGTGCTCGAGCAGACCATTAAGGAATCAGCAGCAGAAGACTTAATTATCAGGCGCTTACTTTTAGATTACTTATCAAAGAGCGGTTACCGAGTCAGCCCAGAATATGTGGCTGAATTGATTCGCAAAAACGAAGGCTTCCTTATAGGCGGTGTTTTTAATCGTCAAAATTATGAAGCGATACTTGCCAGTCAAGGCATTGTTGTCGATCAATTTGAAAATGATCTAAGACTGCAGCTAGAAGTCGATCAATTAAGAAGAGGATTCATTGAAACGGCATTCATTACCAATACTGAGTTTACTCAATTTATTGAATTACAAATGCAAGAAAGATCGGGGCAATTGCTCACCATTGATTCATCTAGATTTATGGATCAAGTCGAAATCGAGACGTCCGCAGTCAATGATTACTATCAAAACAATCTCGATTTATTTCAAAGCAACGAAGAGGTGGATGTCGAATATCTTGAAATCAATATTGAAGACGTCGCTCAAGACGTTCAATTCAGCGGGGATGACATAAGGCAGTATTACGAAAACAACCTTGATCGATTTATATCCAATGAGGAGAGAAAATCAAGCCACATTCTTGTAGCGATTGATGAAGACACAACGGATGAACAAGCAGCTGAATTGATCGAGGAAATTCAATCAAAACTTGAAACAGAATCTTTTGAAGATTTGGCCAAAGAGTATTCAGATGATCCAGGTTCGGCAGCACAAGGTGGAGACTTGGGTTGGGCTGAAACCGGCCTTTTTGTCCCAGAATTTGAAAGCGCCTTATTTTCCATGAATGTTGGAGATGTTTCAGAAGCCGTTAAAACAGACTTTGGGTATCATTTGATCAGAATGGACGACATCAAAGTTGGGCAACAACAAGTTTTTGAAGACATTGAGTACGAACTTGAGCTTGAATACTCAAAATTACTGGCCGAAGAAGAGTTGTTTGAATTGGCGGATCAGATGGCAGACCTCACACTTCAGTCTTACAATGAGCTTTCATCGGTTGCTGAGAAAATGAGTCTAGAAATCCGTAATTTAGATGCTTTCTCAAGAACGGGATCTACTTTCTTGCACCAAGATCCTGAAATGGTAAATATTCTTTTTAGTCCAGGCTCGATTGAGCTTGGAGAAAATACTCCATTGTTTCAAATTGGTGACAGCGTGATTGTTGCCAGAACCAAGGCACATCGATTGCCATCGACGAAAGAGTTCTCAGACGTTGAGGCAGATATTCAAAGTTTTTTAATGAACGATAAAGCCATGACGCTCGCAAATGATTATGCTGAAGGGTTAAAGAATCAGGATTTGGTCGCTTTTGATGAGTTGTCGGCCGAAGAGGGGATTCAGATTGAAGATTTTCAAATCCTTAGAAATTCAACAAATTTTCCCAGAGGATTGTCAGAAGCTATTTTTTCTGTGAACGGAGATCTTATCAATGATGAGATTGTTGTCTTTTCAGAGTTGGATAATGTTTACTTGGCAAAAGTATCCTCTGTGAACACAGGAAACTTGAGTTTCTTTTCAGATCAGGAAAGAAGCGATGCCAAGTCAGAACTGTCTCAGCAGTATGGTTCACAAGACCTCGATGGTCTTGCTAAATCATTGAGAGACAATGCTGAGGTATTTATAGAGCCCGGTCTTTATGAAGGGTTATTTGATCTCTAATTTAGATCTATTCCATATCAAAGTTCATTCCCAGATTTCGATAACCAGCATCGACGTAAAGTATTTCCCCCGTCATTCCCGCCGATAGATCGGATCCCAAGAATGCGGCAGTGTTGCCCACATCTTCAATGGTGACATTTCTTCTAAGAGATGTTTTTGATTCAACATGCTTTAGCATGGATCTAAAACCACTGACACCAGATGCTGCGAGTGTTTTTATCGGTCCTGCCGATATCCCGTTGACTCGAATCGACTCAGGTCCTAAGTCAGCAGCCATAAAACGAACAGTGGATTCTAGACTGGCTTTGGCTGGACCCATCACATTGTAGTTAGGTACCGATCTCACGGAACCAAGGTAAGTCATTGTCATGAGTGATGCATGTTCGTTCAGCATTGATTTTGCTTCTCTTGCCATCGCGGCGAAACTGAATGAACTGATTTCATGAGCGGTCTTGAATCCTTCCCTGGTGACAGACTCAATAAAAGATCCTTTGAGTTCTTCAGTGGGAGCGAATGCTATGGAATGCACCATGATATCAAAGTTATCCCAACTGGATTTGAGATCATCAAATGCTTTAGAAATTCCATCGTCTGAAGAAACCTCCATTTCTATACAGATCTCTGATCCAAATTCTTCGGCAATCTTTTCAACCCTGGGTTTAAGCTTTTCAGTCTGATAACTAAAGGCCAATTCAGCACCTTCTCGATGCATGCATTTTGCAACACCATATGCAATTGAGCGTTTGCTGGCTACTCCGGTTATTAATGCTTTTTTTCCTTTTAAGATTCCCAATGGATCCCCCTGATTTCAAATTTTTAAGTGCTGCATTTAGTTCTAGGATACAACTCACTCATTTTACATTAAAATGGCTTATTGGATTTCAAATATTTAATGAGAGAAATGAAAAGGATTGAGATTTACACGGATGGAGCATGCAGACGCAACCCTGGGCCTGGCGGTTGGGGTGCTTTACTCAAGTTTGATAATCATGAAAAAGAAATCTCAGGCGGAGAAGAGCATACAACTAATAATCGAATGGAACTCATGGCAGCCATCAAGGCGCTTGAATCTGTCAAGGAGACATGCGAGATCGATCTGTATACGGACTCCAAATATGTGAAGCAGGGGGCCACTGAGTGGATCATTAAATGGAAAGTGAACGGATTTAAAAACTCAAAAAAGAAACCCGTTTTAAATGCAGATCTTTGGGTTCGATTGGATGATCATGCTAACAAACACAAAGTCAATTGGTTTTGGGTCAAGGGCCATGCGGGTCATGAATTCAATGAGAGGGCAGATATGCTCGCAAATAAGGGTTTAGACGATATGTTGGGTGGATCATGAGGCAGGTCTTTCTGGATACAGAAACCACTGGACTCTCCGCAGAGTCAGGGCATAGAGTCATTGAAATCGGAGTCGTTGAAGTCATTGATCGAAGGCTGACTGGAAATGATTTTCAAACATATCTCAACCCAGAGAGAAAAATTGATCCAGCAACATTCCCCGTACATGGAATCACGGATGATTTTGTTTCAGACAAGCCTAAATTTTCAGAGGTATTAACCGAATTCATTGATTATATTGAGGGCTCAGAAGTCATCATGCACAATGCTCCATTTGATTCATCCTTCATCAATAAAGAGTTGGAGCTTCTCGGGTATAAAGATCGGTTAGAGGATCTTTGTGAGATTAAAGATTCTCTCACTATTGCAAGAGAGAAGCATCCCGGACAAAGAAACAGCTTGGACGCACTCATCAATCGATATGAAGTCGATGGGACATCCAGAGATCTTCACGGGGCTTTGATCGATGCAAAACTCCTTGCCAGAGTTTACCTTCTCATGACCGGCGGTCAGGTGGGATTTTTCTCAAAAGACGATGAGAAAAGACACGGCGTGGATTCCTCAAGTGAAAAATTTGATTATTCAAAAAGAAAAATCATTCATGTCTCATCAAGCAAAGATCAAAAAGAAGCACATAAAGTATATCTAGAGAAGCTTTCTAAAGCCTCAAATAAAAAGCTTAATTGGTGACTTTTTATAAGATTCTATATTAAAATCTAGTCTTTATTTTTACATTCTAAGGAGTTTGACTAATGGCAGCAGCAGAAATGGCTCAATGCACAGTTGAAGCAATACCAACGGCAATGAACGAAGGGATGATTATCTCTGGAATCATACTCGCTATAAGTTTTATTGGGATATTTACAGAGACACTTCACGGATTTCACAGGGTAAAAGTGGCGATGCTTGGTGCAGGCGCCATGGTTGTGGTGGGGCAAATGTATGGATTTTACTCCCCTAGCTGTGCTTTCCAGGCAGTGGATTGGAATGTAGTTTTTCTGTTAGCAGCGATGATGGGAATTGTCGCAGTCATGATCAAAACCGGCGGCTTTGAAGTATTGGCATATGAAATAGGTCGATTTGCAAAAGGCAGGCAATTTCTCATGCTGGCTTTGATCGGTACTGCGGTTACTGTCATTTCTCTTCTTCTTGATAATGTCACGACAGTGGTCATATTTGGACCATTGATCGTTTTAATTTGTCAGAAAATGAAAGTCACTCCCATACCTTATTTGATGGCTGCTGCGCTTCTTTCAGACACAGGTGGTGTTGCAACCTTGGTTGGAGACCCACCCAATCTAATGATTGGGTCTGCAAAAGACATAGCTTTTATGCCTTTTCTAGAGAAGATGGGACCAATTGTTGCTGTGGCGTGGATTGCAACGCTATTTTTCATGAGGGTTCTTTTTAAGAAAGAATTGGATGTTAGAGCTGAAGGTGAATTTACAGATACTTTGGATTACAAAGACAAGGGATTATGGAACAAATCACTGATTGTTTTAGGCATAATGGTTATACTTTTTGTCATCCATAATGTCATTCACTGGGATCCATGGATGGTTGCTGGAGCAGGCCTGATTGCTTTGGTATTCATGCAAAAACACTTGGAACTTGAGGACATCATGCACGATGTTGAGATTCCATTGCTGATGTTCTTCATTGCTCTTTTTATGATTGTTGGCGGCGTTGAAGGCAGTGGCTTCTTGGAATATCTAGGAACATTCATCATTCCATTCGTAAAAGAAGATTTCTTGCTCGCATGCATCATTCTTATGTGGGTTGCTGCAATTATGTCTGCTGCAATTGATAACATCCCATTCACGGCAGCCATGATACCAATCATCATGTCACTCGAAGCCCAAGGAATAAATGCTGCCGCATTATGGTGGTGTCTTGCACTCGGAGTTGGAATGGGTGGAAACGGGACACACATTGGCTCAACTGCAAATGTGTTTATTGTGACAGTTTCAGAAAGGCTTGCCAGAGACACCGGTGATGAGAGTATGGCCATTACACCACTTTTATGGGCGAAAAAAGGCCTTCCTGTCATGTTATTGACTTTGGTGATTTGCACGATTGTCATGTATGTGTTCTTCCCTTATTACAGCGCACCACTTAACTAATGACCACAGAAATATCCTGCTTCAAGGCCTATGACGTCAGAGGCAGGATACCTTCTGAGCTAAATGAAGATGTTGCCTTTAGAATCGGTGTTGGGGTAGCATCCTATTTTTCAGCCAAATCAGTGGTTGTTGGGTATGACGTAAGACCATCTTCTCTAGAGATTCTCAATGCACTAACAAAAGGCATCAATAGCCAAGGTGCCAAAGTTTGCTGTATTGGTCTCTGCGGTACAGAAGAAATATATTTTGCCACAAATCACTTAAACACCGATGCAGGCGTCATGATCACTGCCAGTCACAATCCTGCCGATTACAATGGATTAAAAATCGTTGGTAAAGGTGCAAGGCCAGTCAGCATGGATAGTGGATTGGGAGAAATTAAAAAGATAGCTGAGAGGACTACATCTGAGCTTGATATTGAACCTAAGATGGACTCCGTCAATATAAAAAATGAATACATTGAGGAACTACTAGAATTCATAGATCCGGATAAAATTAAACCCATGCACATTGTCACGAATGCTGGAAATGGTTGTGCAGGGCCAATTTTAGATATGCTTGAGGACAAACTCCCTATTGATTTCACGAAGATTCAAAATGAGCCCGATGGCAGCTTCCCCAATGGAATTCCCAATCCTTTATTGCCAGAAAATAGAGAGATAACCTCAAAAGCCGTGATTGAAAATTCTGCCGATCTCGGGATTGCTTGGGATGGAGACTTTGACCGATGTTTTTTCTTTGATTCCAATGGTATTTTCATAGAAAACTATTACCTGATTGGTTTACTGAGTGAGCAGCTTTTAAAACAATCGCCAGGGGATAGTATTGTTCATGATCCAAGATTGTTCTGGAATACCGTTGAAGAAGTGGATCGGTTTGGGGGTATTCCTACAATCTCAAAATCTGGACATTCCTTCATTAAGGAAGTGATGCGAGAAAACAACTCAATCTATGGCGGGGAGATGAGCGGGCATCATTACTTTAGAGACTTTTATTACAGCGATAGTGGGATGATCCCTTGGCTATTGCTCATAGAGAATGTATCCGCATCAGGAACAAGTCTTACCGATCTTGTGAAAGACAGGATTGAAAAATTTCCCGTCAGTGGCGAGATTAATCGAACCGTTAATAATCCTGAAGAGCTGCTTGAAAGAGTCAAAGATCATTATCTTTCATGTGATCCAAAAATTGAGAATCTAGATGGATACAGTTTTGATTTTGGAGAGTGGAGATTCAACCTCAGGATGTCTAACACTGAGCCTTTGGTTCGTTTAAATGTTGAATCGAGAGGCGATGGCGATCTTATGCAAAACAAAACTGAAGAGATCTTAGGTCTCATTCAAGAGCTGGGTTGATTCCAAAAGTTATTTAGTCCTTAATTCAATTGATATCGCAATATTCTATTGATATTATATCGATATTATTTTTGGTTATATTGGATATGGGAAACAATAACCCACTGAATTCAGACATTATTTTTCGGCGAACCACACTCATTGTTCGTGACATCGAAGAGTCCCTCAATCTCTATCAGACATGTCTTGGAATGGAATCAATCTATGACCATGTCTACACACACGGTGAAAAAACAATTCGACTCATTTTCCTCAAAACCGTTGATGAATATGTAGGCGTCATTGGACTGGTAGACTATGCTTACGACGATCCAAATGCTGAGGTAAAACAAAAACCCGTTAAGAGAGAAGGCTTTACACCACAGAATACAGTGCTTGTTTTCAATACCAATGATCTTGATTCACGTTGGAATGCGATTACAAAAATGGATTCCATTGAAGTTATACAAGAGCCGACTTTGACAGAATACCCCTCTTACGATGGCAAAGATGTCATTCAGGTCAATGTTTCTAAATTCTATGATCCGGATGGATACTTGGTCGAACTCAATCATATCGTCAGCGGAATGGATAAAGACTGATGAGTAAAATTCAAAAACTATTCACTGATCACCCAAGCTCTGTGGGAGAAACATATTTTGAACACTTAGTGTGTGCTGCCGGATATGGATTTAGAATGATCTTTGCTGGATTTGCATGTCTCATACATTCTATTTTCCCATTTCTTTTCTTAACCACAGCAAGTGATCTGGCGAGAGAAATTACTGGAGACGTTGAATCCAGAAAGAGTGAATGCAGCAGCCCCAAACAGGCTGAAATCTTTGACTAATTTGATACCGGTAATAAGATAATTGGAATCCATAAGCTGTATTCAGAGGATCGAATATCAGCTAAATTGATCCTTACATAAATGGTGTCGCGAATTTATTGGACTCCATAAAACAGCTGACGAGCATCCATTTGAAATTTATTCCAACTCTTGTGATATCGGGTTCAGTGAACGTGTAGCCATTGATTTTATATCCATCATCTGTCCTTTCTTCCGCATAGAGAACCATCACGTCTCTTGTGAAGACCCCGATATGATTATTCAGTTCCCAATCCACCCTCACCAGTCTGAAAACCAGATTTCTTTTTTCATGATCTGTGATGATTTCAAATGCCCCACCTTGATCGTGAATAAAGTACGGCTCGTAACGTTTATATGGAAGATCTCTGCCTCCACTGACTCCAGGAATATCCACATAACATTCAAACGGTCTGGCTTCATTAAGTTTGTATGGTACATCGGTTTTTATTTCGGAATCTTTATCCATTCGAACGAACAGATGTTTTTTACTCAGCGTGTAAACATTGGTCATTCCATCACAGTCACCAGAGCTTTCTCGTGCATAAAATTCTTCAGCTCCACGAATCATCATGACGGTGCAATCTGGATTGCCGTCTAAATTATCCATTGAGAATGAATCATCACTTTTATAGACATCAAGTTGAACTGCTTTTTCACCATTGTTTGCTTCGACATTGATGATCATATGAGAGATTCTTTTATCATCATCAGTGATTGATTTTTCAAAGATATTGGTCGTGATAAAAGTGTCTTTTACACTAAACACATTGCTTTCAATTTCCTGAACCTCAATTTCTCTCCTCAAGTGCCTTTCTTCATCCGGAACTTTTCCACGATTATTGAAATAAACTTGATTGTAGTTACTGTAGAGTCCCGGCAAGAACTCACTGATGATCATTTCGTCTCTTTCAAATTTTGTACTGTCTTCTCCCTGTGCATTAATGAAAGGTGAGAAGGTTGCGATTAGGATCGCAATTATGAATTTTTTCATGCTTATTTAGTTTCCTTTAATTCTTGTAAATAATATTTTCTCATAAAAGGAATCATGATCATTACTGGGGTTCCAATAATCAATGGAACCAATGCCATGGAATATCTAACACCGGCTTCCCCAAATACGTTGTCGTTAAGTATTCCAACAGCGGTGGGTCCAATTAAGAGTCCAGCCAAGCTAATGCACATCAAATAAAATGCAACTGAAATGCCTTTGAGATTCGCAGGAACGACTCTCAAAAGAGTAACCAGGGCTGATGATGATGTGAGTGCTGTTCCAATTGTATTGATGGTGTAGAGGATAAGGCACCAGGTTGGATTGGGCATCAATGGAGCCAAAATCCCTGTTGGGAGGAGAATGATTGCCCCCAAAATCAATACTCTTAAGCCCGCATCATCGTGACCTTTCTTTGCCCAATGATCACAGAGCCATCCGGCACCATTGTTTGAGAGAGGGCCAAATGCGAGTAAAAGCAAACCATTGATATAAGCATAAGTAGACGCATCCATTCCCCATGTTCGCTCAAACATTGCTGGAACCCATGCCTGCGAGTAGGCAATGGTGGTCATGACAGATGCTGGCAGGATAAAGCTGGCATAGACCCACTTTTTCTTAGCAAAGAATTTTAACGCATCTCCAATCCCTTCTCTGAGGTTTCCAGTGGGATTATGTTCAATCGGTCTTTCGGGTTCTTTTCTTAAAAAAACCAGAAGTGAGAGCAGCAAACCAGGTAAGCCAACTATAATGAATGCAAGTTGCCAAGGGGCCATATTACCCAATAATGGAATATCAACCAGGCCTGCTGAGTTGGTCCATGTTAAAACTGCTGCCCCTGCAAGATAAGCACAAGCAGGACCAATGGACATGCCTGTTGTGAATAGCCCGATGGGCCTTCCTCTCTTTTCAGGTGGAAAACTATCATCAATCATTGATAGGGCACATGGGCTAAGCGTTGCCTCACCAACACCGACCATCATTCGAGCGATAAAAAGATGCCAGAACTTTTGTGCAAATCCAGATGCAGCTGTTGCAAGCGACCAAATAAATATACCTATGGATACAATGGTTACTCTTTTTGCTCGATCGGCAAGGTAGCCGAGTGGCAGCCCCATCGTGGCATAAAAGATTGCAAATGCAGGACCAAGGAGGAGGCCGATTTGTGTATCGGTTAAATTCAGGTCAGCTTTAATGGGCTCAATCAGTAAACCAAGTATGTATCGATCAACAAAGGAGAAAATATAAGCAACCATCATGAGGCTTACCATCACCCATGCAGAGGAGCTGTGCGTAGACTTGTGGTTATCGATATTGGTATTTTCCATTTAAGCTTTTTCTATTTTGTAAATGACAACAAGATTTCCATCGTCATCAAGAATTCCAACTTCTTTTCCCTCACGACCATCATGAGTGATCAAGTGGTCATCCCTGTAACAATGAAATCCATTTTCTTTGCATTTGGCAACCGTTTCATCAACATCATTTACCTCAATGACAACCGCGCCTCTTCTGGGCGATGGGTTCTGCTCTAAATTCCCATCTCCCAGAATTGTCAAAGCAAGAACTCTGGGTTGATTTTCATAGCTCAGTAATGCGAATTCCATTGGAATGGAATCATCGATGTCAAACACTTCATAAGAGTAAGAATCCTCTTCAGAGTCTTTCATGAAGTCGAGATTCATCCCCAGTATGTCTCTATAGAGCAGCAAGGCTCGTTCTTTATTGCTTACCAAGTAATTTGCACGTTGAAATCTCATAATCTTCTCCTATCCTATACGCTGATTAACTTCAAAGAAGTGACCATCTGGATCAAAGAGTGACATACCAAGAAAGTCAATCATGTCTCCCGTTGCACCCCTGACAGACCATTCATGTGGTTCGCTGTGAATGACGCTTCCCATGGCAACTGCTCTGTCATGGAGAGCTTTGCAATCATCGGTATCCACAACAAATGTAGGAAGCCCATAATCAACCGCTGTTGGAAGCTCTTCAGGTGCAGGCCAAACTGGATCAACCCATTGGAGCAGTCCGATCATCCCAATTACTGGATCCTGGCACTTAAGTATAACCAAGTGAGTTTTATCTCCTTTTTCCCCGGCCGCCATGCCCGTTCCACTCAAAACAACCTCGTCATCATAATAGGCAGTCATTTCCAAAACTGCTTGATACCATGCTCTTGATTTTTCAATATCCCGAACGATCAGAGTGGTCCTTTTTACTATCGTATTGCCCATTATCCTTCTCCTAAGATAAATCGTCTGATTCAATCACAAGAACATAACAATCTGCGATTCCATCTCTCAGTTTCTTAACTTCTTGGTATTCTTCTGAGTTCCAGAAATTTTGAGCAGCTTCTTTGGATGGCCATTCAGAAATGACCACGGAATTATGTTCATCATCGATGCCCTCTAATGCGAGTGCTCCAGGGGCTCTGACCAGATATTTCCCACCGAATTTTTCAACCAGTTTGGCTGCTTCTGCACCGTAGCCATTGACAAAGCTTTCTCTGTCATGGATTACAGCTCTTACCAACATGTAAGCTTTCATATTCACTCCTAATTTAATTTTGATATATTTTTCTCAGAATTTTCCCTTAGAGCCCTGAGAAACTCTCGGCTTGAAACCACATCTTTCATTGTGATATCAACGCCTTTGATAAAGACCTCTGTCAGCTTTTTTTGATAGATAAAGATGTCATCGACTTTATCGTTGCCTTTGTTTGAGAGGATCACCAATGGGGATGTTTTATGATTTGGGTTCTTCTTGAGGTTTATTAATCCTCTCTTTTTCATTTGATTGACAGTCGATTGAACGCTTTGTCGTTTGAGCCCTAGATATTTTGCTATATCAGAGACCGTCATTGGACCCACTCGAATTACCGCAATGACTCGCCAAATTGGAACCGTGATCAGATCATCATCCGAACAAATCTTTTCGGCCACTTCCAAGAATGCACCATTGATCCGAATGATGTTTCCAAAGAGGAGCTGAAAATCTGCCAAAAACTCAATGCTTTTTGACAGTGTTTCGTTTTTAGTGACCGGACTCATTCTCGCTGACTGCTCCACCCAACATTTTTTTGAAGTACGTCCAACTGGTCTCATTTCTCCTTTGATCATCAGTCGGAGGAGGCTGATTATAGATGGGATAGTTTTCCTTAATTTCGTCTTTTATGGTTTCCGGTAAATCATTGTAGCTATCAAGTTTTTTACCGAAGGTGTGAAAATAAACAATGCCATCTCTTCCATTCATTTTCATCCAAGGAAGCCAGTATGAGATTCTTTCCCACCCTATGTTGGCTTTTGCAGTGTCTTTGTCATCATCGGTTAAATCAGCAATGCTTCCAGTTGTATTAAACATTTCAGTAGCATGGTACGTTCCGCCGACATACTCTTGAAAGTCTCCCGCGAGCGGGTTTTTATAAAACAGCGGTATGGTTGAGGTGTCCCACCAATCATCACCATGTTTACTCAAATTCATTTCATAGGGTTTGCCATTTCTATCGATCTCATATTGATTGCCCCAATTCACAGGATCATTCGCTACATGAAGCACATCAACTGTTTCTCCAGTCCAGGGGTTGGCCCATTTATCAACAATCTCACCAGTCTCTGGATCTTGGTAAAACAGTAATTCACGGCTGACCATCCTAAAACCATCGCCCCTCTCAGGATCACTAATGCTTGTGCAAGCCCTGATGTTCATTCCTTCAACCCTAAATAGTAATTTGTCTTTTTCGCCTTGAACCCTGCTATACATCCTTCCATACCACCAATAGACTATTGGTTTGTCATCAATGGTTGAGCAGGTAACTTTCCTTGATGCCTTGAGGTAGCCAGCTCCAGGGGTTAATTCAAAGGCAGCGCTGTTGGCTGTAATGAAGAATGCAAGTAGTGAAAATGCACTCATAGTGAGTAGTGATCGTTTCATTTCATTTCCTCTTTGTATGATTGAGTTTAATTAATTTAAGTAACGACTTATTTCGTCGAAATAGTCTTTCATTGCTTCACCGGATTCAGGCAGAGATTCAGGATCCATGTCCAAGTGATTCATTGGAATTTCTTGTTTATATTGAGAAAAGATTTCTTGCACCATATCCAGCGCATAATGCGGAATGGTCCGACTCTTTCTGAATTCTGCAATTGGAATCTGCGCTGAAATAATGCCATCTTCATGAGTGCTTGGATCTTTAGCCAATAGGTCCCCGTTTGGCGCTGTGATAATTGATTTTCCACCACTATCACTGTAAGGCCCACCGAGTGGAAGCGTGATATTAGCCATTGCGCTGTAAAAATTGTTTGACCAAGACATGGCCCTAACATCGGATTCATCAAAAAGTGTTGCGGTTCGCAACATGATTTCAACACCCTTCATAGCAAACGCAGCAAAGATGAATGGATCGCCTTGTACGGTGGTGACTGCTATATTCCCAAATTCTGTTTTCATGACAGGAAATTCTTCATCAATCCCATACTTTTCACGATACTTGTCTCGGACTGCCTCAATGGTTGTTGTCGGTATTTCTCGATCGGGATAAATTCTTTTTATGTTTCTTGATTTCCAAAATGCTTTTTTTAATTTTCCATCCCTTCCCAGCACAGCATTGATACTGAGTATGTGTTTCGGCCAATCGGGATCCGTTGCATAACTCCCAAAAATTAAATATGCATCACACTTTTTTGCAAGTTTTCCAAGTTCAATAGTCTCTGGCCCAGGGACTTGTATGGTGTATTTTAGCTTTTCAGTTCGACTGCCTGATGAATAGCCAGTTAATGGGAATTCATGATACAGAAGAAAGTCCGGTTTTGGATTTAAGCCGCATGCTTGTTCACCCATATCAATCATATGATCTAGGTTTTGCCTAAGTCCCACTTTGGGATCATCAAAGTCTTGTAATGAATTAATCCCTGTTTGAATCACAGCAAGTGTCACGACATCTTTTTCGAGCGGAACAGTTTTGTAAGAGCCATCTGAATTGACCAATTGAGCATTGGATGTGCTCGCAATTACAAGAGCAAAAACAGAGAGTATTTTTAAATAGGAGTTCGTATAAGTTTTCATTGGTCAATATTGAAGAATTTTTTTATCACTGTCAAATTGACAGCCTCCTGTCTATTTTTGTACTATAGCTGCAACATTCTACTAATAGAGGGTTAAACATGTTTAAAACTAACTTAAGGCCAATCGTCTTTGGATCAGCACTAGCAGTGCTTTTCTCAATGGGATATACGGTCACTCCACTTGCGCAAGACGGTTCTTACGCACTTGAAGAAATCACAGTAACAGCACGGAAGAAAGAAGAGTCTATTCTGGAAACACCGCTTGCCATTACTGCAATCGATGCGGCAGAGATCAAGGCTTCAGGATTCAAGAATATCATTGATATTCAGAAAACTACTCCTGGTCTGTTCATCGAATCAATGAATAATGAGAATGGTCGTGTCGTGGTTATGCCAAGGTTTAGAGGCGTAACGTTTGATGCAACCTCACCTCTGCTTAGAACGGCTTCGGTATTCGTAGATGGCTTGCTAGTCTCTTCAGGACTTCACAGTCTTCCGGTTACGCAAGTTGAGCGAGTGGAAATCATTAAAGGACCTCAATCAGCACTGTTTGGTCGTAATACATACTCGGGTGCAATCAACATTGTTACCGCTACTCCTGGAGATGAATTCCAAGGTTCAATTGAGTATGACTTCGCCAACGTCAGTGGCGCCTCAGCGTCAGGGTTTTTTGAAGGACCCTTGGGTGATAAAGTCGGGGCCAGATTCAATTGGTCTTATACCGACAAAGACGGACATTACATGAACAATAACCCACTGCTTGAAGCAGAACAAAGATTGGGCGATGAGCAGAGTCTTTCCATGGGTGCAATGTTTGACATTAACCCCTCTGATAACTTGAACATTAGAGTTAGAGTTTCTACTTATGAAGACAAAGATGGACCAGGTGCTTACACAGTATCGGGTGGACTTAGAGACCATAACTTTTGTGCTGTAGCAGGGGCTTGTAATTGGGATTATGGTTCTCAGACATGGAGTTTCGCTGGAACACTTGAGTCGGTTTACCAAGGAAATCTTCCAATTCCTTCATCAATAGGCGCTTCGACAAGTACCTATAACTTTGATAGAGCCATGGGTCATATCACTGATGCAGACGGCAACTGGTCAGGTTATTACCCAATTGGTGATCACGATTTTAATGATCTTGGATTTAATGGATTTGGTCTTGTTAAAGACGGAGAGAGAGTGTCAATTGCAATGTCATACGATATTTCTGACAGTATGAATCTGAATATTGCCTATGGTAAGAATGATGATGATTATCTTCTTCACCAAGATTTTGATGGCGATGCAGGGTTTGGTTTTTCTGTAGCAGCTGCAAGAGTGACAGAAGATGAAACCTTTGAAGTAAGACTCTCTGGAAGCAATGACCAATTTGATTGGTCTATCGGTGCAACACAGGTTGATCTTATGACGTTGACACACGGTGGATTCTTTGATGGTCGTTCGCCGTATTTCTCATACTGGTTTGCGGATATCTTTAATCCTGCTGGAGCGTCTGCGCTCAATACAGCTGACACATTTGGTATCTTTGGTTCAATAGACTATAGATTGACTGATAGCATGACTTTGATTGCTGAAATCAGACGTCAAGAAGACAAAGTTGATGACAACAAGATTAATGCATCGGCTGGAAAAAATATTTCTCCAGCAACATTTAACTCAACCTTGCCAAGATTGGTTCTTAAGAACGATCTCTCTGATAACTCGATGATTTACTTGAGTTACAGTGAGGGAACTTTGCCTGGTGGATTCAATCCTGAGGTTGCTGCCAAACTGACCACTGCAGAACAGATTGCGACATTTACTGCGGATGTTCCTGGAATTGGTGAGACATACAACGAGGAAGAATTGACCAATACTGAGTTTGGTTGGAAAAAGACTTCCGATGATGGCCAATTTGCTTTCACGTTAGCAGTCTTTAGTATGGAAAGATCTGATCAGGTTTACTCTGGTTTTGGGCTTATCCCAGCAGATCCTATATGTGCTTCTGGACAAGATGTTCCAACGTGTACGGTTTCATTTAGTGGAAACGGAACTTCATCCGATATTAACGGAATGGAGTTTGATATGTCATGGGCAGCTTCGGCAAGCACAACAATTCAGGCTAGCTTAGCTTACGCCCGAGCAAAAATTGTTGGTTTCCCTGATGGTGCCGATTGTGGCGACTACGATGATGTATTTGGAAACTCAAATTGTATCGGACAGACTGCTGCTCGATATCCAGAGTGGTCAGGTTCATTGATTGCTACAAATGAGCGAGAGACTAGCGTGGGTGAATTGTATTTAAGAAGTGAGCTTTTTTATACAGGAAACTATTACGACGAGGTAACAAACACCACAGTGATTCCTAACGCAACAGAAGTTAATTTGCGTGCAGGCATCAGAATGGACAACGTCAGCATTGAAGCATATATTGCAAACTTGACTGATGAAGATGCGCCAACTGGTGGGAATAACCTAGCCGATACTAGTGACTGGACGAGAACCAATTCTTATAACTATAACTTTACTTCTGAAGGCACGCAGATTCAGCTTAGAGATGGTAGAGAATTTGGTGTTCGAGTAACCTATAACTTCTAATCATTGCTTTATATTAAGTAAAGACTAGAAAATAACTAAAAGGCCCTGTGGCAGATACCAATAGGAATCACCACGGGGCTTTTTCTTTTGGTAAAGGCAATGATGAGTAAGAATTTCTATATACAAACAAAACATGGCCAAGTTCATGCACGAAGATATGGCCAAGCCAATCAAACCATCATATGCCTTCATCCAATGCCCTACAGCGGCAGTTATTACGATACTTTTTGTAATGACCTCATTTCTCAAACAGAAATGGCTGCCATTTCTCTCGACATGCTTGGATATGGCCAGTCCTCAAAGATTGATGAGCCAATCACGATTCAAGATTATGCATTGAATGTCATTGAAGTGATTAAAAGCATAAAAGAGTCCGAAGAACTGACGGGTGAAATTATCTTGCTCGGTTTTCATACAGGATCGGCAATCGCAAATGAGGTCGCAATTCTTGAGCCTGAACTCATCGATAGAGTTATTTTTGTCACTTATCCCTTTTTTGATGCAAAGAAAAGAGGGGAGCTCGTTCAAAGTCAAACCAAAGGATCGATTGATGAGAGCATTGATTGTTTAAAAGGGATGTGGGAGTTTACAATTTCCAATCGCACCGAAGGAATTTCCATAGAGAGAGCATACGAGAACTTCATCGATCAAGTTAAAAATATGCCTGTGAGTTGGTATGGTTTTTATGCAATGTTTAATTACCCTTCTGAGGAAAGATTGCCATTATTGGAACATGAAACACTCATAATAAACGATGTCAGTTCACTAACTGAACCAACCAAGGTTGCTGACTCGCTTGTCAAAAGGTCAAAGTATTATGAATTGGAAGATGTCAAAGGCGGTATCTTCGAACTCAATACAGATCAGATCATTGATCACATCCAAAGCTTTTTAGGAGCTGACAAGGATCTGCCTCATCAAACAAGACCCTAGAGAAGACATTGGTTAATCGTGCTTTTGTTGTATCGGGCCTCGTCCAAGGTGTATTTTTTCGAGACAGCACAAGAAAAGAATCTTACAAGTTGGGTTTGAAGGGGTCTGCTGTTAATTTACCCGATGGAACCGTGAAAGTTTGTCTCAGAGGGGAAGATAAGCAGATTGATATCATAAAGGATTGGTTGTCCATTGGCCCAGAATTTGCAAATGTTGAATCTGTGATTGAAGTTGATATTGACCAACAACTGGAGTTAAATGGCTTTAAAGTGGGTTAGTTAATATGGATATTCGATTAAACCTTATCATGAAGATGCCCGAATCATTCCGAAAGCGTTTGATTCGAAATAAACCTATTGAGCGAGATGGCAGAACAATGTCACCAGCAATGCAGATCGTTCTCTATATTTTAGAAAAGAGAAGAATCATCAAGGATATAGAAAATGTGGGAACACAAAAGATTCGTGATTTTTATGATGAGACAGCAGAAAAGCTACAAAAGAGACCCCCAAGAATAAAGACAATTGATCACAAGATAGATGTTGGCAATGGTCAAATCAGGATCAGAGAATATATTCCAAAAGACTTTCAGCCAAACGGTCATTCAATGCTCTTTTTTCATGGCGGCGGTTTTTCAATTGGGAGTCTGAGAACACACGATCCCGTTTGTAAATTCTTTTCAAAAATGTTGGGCTGGAAAATTTTTTCTGTCGAATACCGTCTTGCACCTGAAAACCGATTTCCAGTTCCGTTGGAGGATTGTGATCAGGCAATGGATTGGTTGATTGAGCATGCCGATCAATTCGAGATAGATATTAACAAAATTGCAGTCGGCGGTGACAGTGCTGGAGGCAATCTTGCAACTTGCTTGTGTATTAAAAGAATTGAGAATGGGAAAATACAACCAGAGAGACAAATCCTTTTTTATCCTGCGATAGACACAGGAGGAGACCACGAATCCATTAAAACATTTACTGATGGTTACTTCCTTTTGACAAAGGAATTGTTGGAATGGTTTGGCAGTAATTATCTCGATGAAAGTGATCACACAAATATCTATGCGGCTCCATTGAATTATCAAAAACTAAATTTAGTCCCTCCAGCATTAATCATTACAGCTGGATTCGATCCATTGCGCGATGAAGGAAAAGTTTATGCTGAAACGCTTAAACAAGCCGGTGTAAAGGTAGACTATAAAGAGTATCCAAGTCTTATTCATGGTTTTTTAAATTTCACAATTGCCCCGGAATGCTTTGAGGCCATGGAAGAAATCTCAGAGAAAATTAGATCCATCAATTAGGATTAAGCAATGGTTAGAACGCGTTTTGCACCCAGCCCAAGTGGATACCTTCATATCGGAGGAGTTCGAACGGCATTGTATGCATGGTTATATGCAAAAAACCAAGATGGAAAGTTCTTAATCAGAGTTGAAGATACAGATATAGAGAGATCGAGCAAAGAGTCTGTTGTATCCATACTCGAGGGTATGCAGTGGTTAGGTTTAAAGGAAGATGAGGAAATAATCTTTCAGTCTGATCGTTTCGATATTTATAAAGAGCGATCTAAAGAATTGATTTCAGATGGCAAGGCTTATCAATGTGACTGCACCCAAGAACGGCTTAATGACATCAGAAAGCAGCAGATTAATAATGGAGAGAATCCCCATTATGATGGTCACTGCAGAGATCGAGCAGGGGGTATAGATGAAAATCATGTGGTTCGATTTAAATCAGATCGATCACAAAGTGTGATCATTACGGATCAAGTATTTGGCCAGGTTGAAGTGGGGGGTGATGAATTAGATGACTTTATAATCATGAGATCAAACGGTGCTCCAACCTATCATTTTGCTGTTGTGATTGATGACTTTGATTCAGGTATTACGCATGTGATTAGAGGTGATGACCACCTTAAAAATTCAGCGAAACACATCCAACTAATGCAAAGTTTGGGTTATCCAGTTCCATGTTTTGTTCATTTACCTATGATTCTAGGCCCGGATGGGTCAAGGCTTTCAAAGAGACATGGAGCCATGAATGTGCTTCATTACAAAGACGAAGGCTATTCACCAGAAGCAATTCTCAATTATCTAGTGCGACTAGGATGGTCCAAAGGCGACCAAGAAATTTTTAGCATTGAGGAAATGATTGATGCTTTTAACCTTTCTAGCATTAACAAGGCCAGTGCAAAATTCGATATCGAAAAGCTTCTATGGGTCAATCAGCAACATTTAATGAGCACTAGTAATCAAAAATTATTGCACATGCTTAATGAACACCCAGAGCTTACAGCATCGGTGAATCAGGATACGGCATTGAATTTCATTGAAGCTTATAAAAACAGAGCAAATACGATTAATGATTTGGTCGTGAATTGTAATGACTTATTCTCTGAGCCAATCAAATATGATCAATCATCAGCAGAGAAATTCCTTAAACCAAATATACTCAATCCCATGATCGATGTTCATGAATCACTCAAAGAAATTGAGTGGAACAAAGAATCAATTTCAGAGTCATTGAAGACTGTTTGTAAAAAACATGAGATTGGTTTTGGCAAGATTGGCCAACCAATCAGAATTGCCGTGACTGGAGGCACTCAGTCTCCTTCTATCGATCAAACACTCATTTTATTGGAGCAGAGTACTGTTATTGATAGGATTGGTGCAGCAGTTGATTACATAAAACAAATTTCCAATTAAGGAGCCAAAATGAAAAAAATCATAGCTTTATCTTTAATCCTTCTCTCAAGCCCAGTATTTTCTGGCCACCACTTAAAAGGAGAGATGTCTAATACTGATATCGTAAAGAAAGCGTATGCAACCTTCGCGGCAGGTGATGCAGAAGGCTGGAAAAAGCTTCATACAAATGATCTTAAATTTACAATCTTTGGGGATTTGCCACAGTCAGGAGTTCATGATGGGCCAGATGCTGTAATTAAAAATGTCTTTGAGGTTATCCCTCAGTATTGGCCTTCATTTAAATTGGAACATATGAATATTGATGAAATAGGTGAGACTGTCTATGTTTTAAATCATATGACTGCAGATGGAATGGATACTTATGCAATTCATATGTTTACTTTGGAAAATGGGAAGATAAAATCCTTTACTGCCTTTGATGATACTGATTCAATGCGATCATCAATGATGGAATAGTCAAAATGGGGCTATAGCTCAGCTGGGAGAGCGCCTCGCTGGCAGCGAGGAGGTCGTCGGTTCGATCCCGTCTAGCTCCACCACCACCTATATTTGTAAGATGTACATGTTTTATTGTAGGCTCTAATTATATTAGAGTTTATTAAAAAACACGGCAGTAGCATTGGATGGTCAGTAATTCTTATTATCCTATCCAGTAGTATCTTATTACCAGCGCTCTTCTATTCAAACCCAACTGTACTTCTAGCAATAGCTGGAATTATCTTTATTTTATTGATCATTGGATACGCTATGAGAATTTATAAGCCAACATGGGCTGCTCCAATTGCTCTGGTCTTTGTAGCAATTATAGTTGTTAGGTCAGCTGTAGAATGGTATCTGGTAAATGTAAATTTGGCTGGCACTCCACATCAATCAGGATGGCAATTTGTGGGCATTATAATGCAAGCACCTGTTGTTATTATTCTTTCACTAATCATAAGCTTTTTCGCAGGTTATTTTGTTAAGAGAAGTAGGAGAAGAATCTTTTTAGAGACTTCATTTATTATCATTCTTTTTTGGGAGATTTTACTTTTCACAAATAGTATGAATCCTGAAAAGATTAGTACTTCAGAACATGCCGCTAACAATCAAAGAACAGCTAGTGGTTATTGGGAGTATTACCATGAAAATGGCGGAATAGAATCAAAAGGAAACTATAAAGATGGAAAACCTGAAGGTCTTTGGGAATTTTATTTTGAAAGCGGAGACATTAAACAACGAGTTACATACAAGAATGGTCTCAAGGATGGAACAGAGGAGCTTTACTATGATTATTATGGGGAAATAAGAAAAATAGAAAACAGCATAGAAAAAGATACTGATATTTTAGGAGAATGGATTGGCCGTTATACCGGAGATGGTTTTGAGACAATTAATATATCAATGGTTGAGAATCAGTATATAGCCATAAAAATAACCGGTGATGAATATGTACCAGCGGGAGAAATAACATTCCTATTGGATAAATATTTTGAAAATTGCAGAATGCAATTCGCAGAACTTGGATTCCAAAATCCTTATTTTATCGCATGTGATCTGCTTAGTTTAAATAGTGACTCAATTGCTCTTGATGTGGGCGATGTGGGCATGCCATTAGATTTTAAAAGGAACTGGGACGGCCCTTACGATTCATTAAAGCATGAGAAAGGATTTAAAAATGGTGCACGCCATGGTCTTTGGAGTACTTATTTTAAAAATGGCAGGTTAGCAATCGTTTCCAACTGGGACAGTGGTGTAGACCTAAATCAAACTACCAAGTTTAGTTATCACGAGAATGGTCAATTGAAGTCAAGGGCAGAATTTAAGGGCGATGATTTTAATGGTCTTCGTGAAGATTTTCATGAAAACGGACAATTAAAGCAAAAAGGAAGTTACCAAGACGGCAAACAGATTGGTATCTGGAAACTGTTTGATGAAGGAGGTAACCTAACTAAATCCGATCAGTTCTAATTACTTTTTATAGATAATTTCTCCTAATCTTTTTCTTAATAACATCCTTCATGTGTTTCCTAATAGATGTTTTTGAAGGAAGATAAACTTACACAGCAGTTGGTTCCAATTTAGAACCATAAGCTCCACCATTATCTCCAACATCTTTTCTCTCAAATTAGTACTCAACTATTATTTATTAATCTTATAATCAATAACTATGTATTATGGTGAAAAGCTCAATAGTATTACTCATCTGGTTGGCGCCGTTCTCTC
>MPLX02313457.1_pt1 | contig 29569 bp, 27 predicted proteins | sample 1617341 | NCBI WGS metagenome assembly MPLX02 (sample SAMN05944804, study PRJNA350692) | marine metagenome | biome: marine; feature: ODZ; material: water; isolation source: 120 m water sample filtered on 0.2 um supor filter | place: Pacific Ocean | collected 2012-04-08 | depth 120m m | reverse complement strand
GTCTTGTCACCCCGAAGCGCGTCCAGCGCCACCCGGGCCTTGAACTCCGCCGTGAACCGGCGCCGTTTTGTCATCTCGTATTCCTCCGTTATCCGGCGGAATACACCTTAGCAACCTGTCCGATTTTCTGGGACCACCTCAGACCGTCCGAGTTATTTTTAACGAGATCATCCATACTCTCGGCTAGTGCGAGTGATGGGATCACGACAATCAATAGAGCGGTTAAAAAGATCAGTCGGGTCATCACGTTATGCCTCCCGGAGTGATATTAGTCACTGACTACCTACGATCCGACGGGTCCATGTATCCAAATCTCATTTCGGATCCGAAACACGACTAGGATCGACTTAAACGGTCGCAGAGTCGATTGTCGGTAACCGGATGTCGGTATCCACTACAATGACCTGATCGATTGTGTAGCGACGTCTGAGTCAGGTTTCGGATGGTGATCCCGACAGGACTCGAACCTGTGACCTACTGATTAGGAATCAGTCGCTCTATCCGGCTGAGCTACGGGACCATTACATCCACGGTCGAACATATACGACGTGAGGGCTTTGGAAAGGGTACTGCGTGTCTCGGGGCACCGATCTCATTTCGGATCCGAAAGGAGAATCGTGAGAATCACTGTTCACTAATCGTTTACTTTAGAAAAATGAATGGAATAACGTTTATTTGTCAATGTGTTGAGATAGAGAAAGTTATTAGGAATCCTGTATTCTATCAGACTAAGCTACGGGCCCTCTGGACAGAATTTTAGTGCAGGGTGATGAGGGCGAGGATGGAGTTGTGCTGCTTCCGTACCGCTAATCTAGGGTGTTCGTTTTACTGCCCAAGTCGGACGTGTGCACGCTGCCGCCCACCTGACCGAAGGTCAGACCTGGGCGCTCGCCAATCTTAAGTTGCGCATAGGCCACATGAGACTCGAGCAGTATGGGCCAAGGATAGGCGCTATAGGCTTTCGGGATGGCGCCACAGAAGGCAGCCGTGGCATCGGTCAGCATAAAGTCCCATGTTAATCGCAAGACCCCATGTTAGTGACGAGTCGCCAGCATACCTAATAAAGCTTGTCCCTGTCGCCGTCATGCCTTGCCTGGATCACGATAATGCGTTCCGGACTTTCTCTGCTCATCGCCCTTGCTTTCGCCCTGCCCGCCGAGGCGGATGATGCCGATATAGCAGCTGGCGCAGCCTTGTTCGCGACCCACTGTTCATCCTGCCACGGTATCGCCGCCCGCGGTGCCGCCGGACCCAATCTGAGGGATGAAGCGACCTATTACGGTAACGGCTACGACGACATCTTCGACGTTATTCTGAATGGCGTGAAGAATAAGCCCATGAAGGCTTGGCGTGATCGCTTGACGGTGTCCGAGATCGAACAAATCTGCACCTATATCGTGCACCTGCAAAACACCAATGACGGTGCCACTGAAGCGACTAATGAGTTGGGCCGCTATCGCATGTGATAGCGCCACGGTCCACCCGGACCGGATCGTACGCCGCTGCGCCGCGAGGTCTCTAGCAATGCCCGCTGAGGGAGCCGCATTTATGAGCATAGATGTGGTCGGCTACTCACGTCTCATGCAGGACGACGACGAGGCAATACTGGAGACACAGCGCCTCATTCCTGAGGCGATGGGGGGTTGGCCGATATCAAGAAGGCCTGCTCAACCATTTCATGGAAGGCTTGCGCAAGGCTGAGCCCAAGGTAGGGGTGGCCCCTATCATCGGGGGTTGGCACAAGGATTGAGTGCAATCGCTACCTCCTGTATGACATGGCCATGACGGACGCGGCGGCAAGGTTTTCAGCGACACCTCCGCCGGACAAGGCGGCGGCGTTCCGACGCCTGCTCACATCCCCCGATTTGCAATTCCTCTGCGAAGCCCATAATGGGCTCTCGGCGCGTATTGCTGAGGATGCGGGCTTTCTTGGTCTCTGGGCTTCTGGGCTGTCGATCTCGGCCTCGCTTGGCGTGCGCGACAACAATGAGGCGAGCTGGACCCAAGTGCTCGAAGTGGTCGAGTTCATGGCCGATGCGACGCGCGTTCCCATCATGCTCGACGGTGACACCGGCTACGGCAATTTCAACAACATGCGGCGCCTGGTGCAGAAGCTGGAGAGCCGCGGCATCGCCGCTGTCTGCATCGAGGACAAGCTGTTCCCCAAGACCAACAGCTTTCTCCATGGCGAGGCCCAGGTGCTGGCTGACGTCGATGAGTTCTGTGGCAAGATCCGCGCCGGCAAGGCGGCGCAGTCGAATCCCGACTTCTCCATCGTCGCCCGCGTCGAGGCACTGATCGCCGGCCGGGGGCTCGACGAAGCGCTGCGCCGTGCTGGCGCCTACCACGCCGCCGGGGCTGACGCGATCCTCATCCATTCAGCGAGTTCGACCGCCGACGAGGTGGTGGCTTTCCTTGATGCCTGGAATGGCTGCTGCCCGGTGGTGCTGGTGCCGACCAAGTACTACACGACGCCCACAGAGGTCTTTCGCGAGCACCGCGCCTCGCTGGTGATCTGGGCTAACCATCTGGTGCGCGCCTCGATCGCGGCCATGCAGCAGACCGCGGCGACACTCTATGCCGACCAGAGTCTGCTCAGCATCGAGAACGCCGTGGCACCGGTCTCGGAGGTCTTTCGCCTGCAAGGTGCGGCCGAGTTGGAGGAGGCGGAGCGGCTCTATCTGCCCCATGGCGATAGCCGCGCCGTGGTGCTCGCGGCGGCGCGCGGCCAGGAACTCGGTGAACTCACTGCTGAGCTTCCGAAAGCGATGCTCGACGTCGCCGGCAAGCCCTTGCTTGCGCATATCGTCGCGACTTATCGCAGCACCGGCATTTCCGACATCACCGTGGTGCGGGGCTATGGCAAGGACCGTGTTGCCCTGCCCGGCCTCGCCTTGGTCGACAACGACGCCTTTGCCGAGACCGCTGAGGTTGCCTCTCTGGCCTGCGCCATGGCGGCGGACGCCGACGGTGGGCCGCTCGTTGTCTCCTACGGTGACGTGCTGTTCCGCCGCCACCTGCTTGATATGCTGGCCGACGCCCTCGCCGCCGCCGACGATGACACCTTGGCGGCGATCGCCGTCGATACTGCCTGGCAGGAAAGCCGCAACCGCGGCCACGGCCGGCGTCCTGATTTCGTTACTGGCTCGCGTCCCTGTGGCCGCAGCGCCACCATCGACAAGGTGACGTTGCAGGCCATGGGATGCGAGCTTGGTGGGCGTATTGACGGCGAATGGATGGGTCTCGTGCGCTTTAGTGCGTCGGGCGCTAGGCACCTGGCCGAGATGCTATTAGCCTGGCAGGCGGAAGATGGGCAAGGCTTGGCGAAGGCCCATATGAACCAGCTCTTCAACCGTCTGGTTGCTGAAGGCAACAGCATCTGCGTGGTCTACACCACCGGGCATTGGCTCGACGTCAATCACGTGGAGGACCTGGTGCTCGCTGGGAGCTTCGTTTGATTGTTGCCGACACCTTTCTCGATGCTGCGCATGCCCGCGGCTTCGATCTCTACAGCGGTGTGCCGTGTTCCTATCTCATGCCCTTTACCAACACAGCCATCAGCAGTCCCACGCTGAGCTATGTTGGTGCCGCCAACGAGGGCGATGCGGTGGCGATCGCCGCGGGTGCAACGCTCGGCGGTCGTGGTGCCGTGGCCATGTTCCAAAACTCCGGGCTCGGCAATGCGGTGAGCCCGCTGACCTCGCTGACCTGGACTTTCCGTCTGCCGGTTCTGATTATCGTCACCTGGCGCGGCGAGCCAGGTGGGGCGGCGGACGAGCCCCAGCACGAGCTAATGGGGCGCATTACGCCGCGCCTGCTCGAGGCCATGGATATTCCGTGGCAGCGGTTCCCTTCCGAGGACGAGGCGGTCGAGCCGACGCTTGATGTAGTGCAGAGGCACATGGTGGAAAGTGGCCGGCCCTTTGCGCTGGTTATGTCGAAATGTAGCGTGGCGGCAAGCGCGCTGGTCGCACAAACCATGTCGCCTCGCACCGGCGCGACGGTGCCGCCGGCAATTGGCGAACCGAGCCTCGACCGCCGTGCGGCGCTCTGCGCTCTGCGTGAGGCCGCCGGTGCGCGGGACGTACTGCTGGCGACAACGGGCTTCACAGGGCGGGAGCTCTGCGCCATCGGTGACGAGGCGGACCAGCTTTACATGGTCGGCTCCATGGGCTGCATTGCCAGTCTTGGCCTTGGCCTCGCCCTGGCACGGCCGGAGCACAGAGTGATCGCCATTGACGGCGACGGCGCGCTGCTCATGCGTCTTGGTGTTCTGGCGACGGTCGGTGCGGTGGCGCCGAAGAACCTGGTGCATGTGGTGATCGACAACGGCATGCACGAATCGACCGGGGGCCAGACAACGGTTAGCGCTAGTGCCGATTTGGCCGCCGCGGCTGCGGCCTGTGGCTATGCCCGTGTGCTGCGCGCGGGCGCTTTGGCGGATATTGCCGGAGCGCTGGCTGGCGGCGACGGCCCAACACTACTGCATGTGCCGGTACGCCCGGGCGTGACATCGCCGCTGCCACGCCCGTCCGTAACGCCGGCGGGAGTGGCGGCGCGGCTGAAGGCCCACCTCGAGGCGTGAGCGGCCCCTCTCTCTGGGAAAAATTCGTTGCTGCCCTATTGGGGGGTGTGCAAAAAGCTCCGTGGCTCGTGCTCCTCGGTGCGGCCTTAGTGACCGTGCTCGCCTTCCGGGCCACGCTCGAACTCGGGTTTGATACCGCGACCGACGATATGATTTCCGAGGACGCTCGCTTCATACAGGTCTGGCGCAATATGAAGGCACGCTTTCCCACGCGGAGCGATGTTCTGGTCATGGTCGTAGACGGCGATACTCCTGACCGGGCTTTAGCCGCCGCTGACCGCATCATCGTAGACCTCGCCGCTGAGAAGGCGCTGTTTGCCGAGATGCGTCGTGCCGACGGCGGACCCTTTCTGGAAAAGAATGGTCTGCTCTATGCCGAGCGCGAGGATCTGCTCGACCTCTACGACAGCCTGGCCGAGGCGGCGCCGCTGCTGCAGCGCCTGCGCGCCGATATGTCCTTGCGCGGGTTGTTTGCCGTGGTGACGCTTGCGGGAGGCGGCGATGTGGACCGTGTTGCCTGGCTGCTGGGGCGCTTGGCGCGGGTCATCGACGCGCGTCTCGACGGCGAGGCGGCCGAACTCTCCTGGTGGGAGATAATGAGCGGCGCCGAGGCGACGGCGGCGGACCGACGGGCGTTAGTGCTGGTGCGCCTCTTGGCACGTGATCCGGGTGGGATTTTTCCTCTCGGCGAAGCGCTCGATGCTGCCCGTACCATCGCTGGAGGGGTCGGCGACGGTGTCCAGGTACGCCTGACTGGCGGGCCGGCGCTCGAGTACGACGAGTTGGCAACGGCGCAAGCCGGGGCGGCACGAGCTTGCTTTTTGTCGTTGCTGCTGGTGCTCGCTATTCTCTGGTGGGCCCTGCGTTCGCCGCGGCAGATGGCGGCGGCGCTGCTGACGCTTATCGTCGGGTTGGTCTGGACGGCGGGGTTTGCGGCGCTCACGATAGGCCATCTTAATCTGATATCTATCGCCTTTGCCGTGCTGTTTGTTTCGCTTGCTATTGATTTCAGTATTCACGTCTGCTTGCGTGTCTCAGAAAGTGGCAGCGTGCGCCAGGGATCGTTGGCCGTAGCGGGTTCTCTCGGTCTTTGCGCTATCTCTACGGCGTGCGGCTTCTACGCCTTCATCTTTACCGACTATCGCGGTGTCGCTGAGCTTGGCGTGATCGCCGGTAGCGGCATGCTGATCGGGCTTGCGGCCAATCTTACCGTGCTGCCGGCGCTGCTGACCTTGTGGCCGGGCAAAGTCGTGCCGCCGCCGCTGCGCCTGCCTAAGAGTGGCCGGCGCGTGCGCCTTGCTGCGGCGGCACTGTTGGTGGGCTCGCTGTTGGCGCTGCCCTGGCTGCGCTTTGATGGCAACCCACTCAATCTCCAGAGCCCGCAGGTGGAATCGGTGAGCACCTTGCGCGATCTGATGGCGAGCGGCGAGCGCAGCCTCTGGCAAGCGGCGAGTCTGGCTGCGCATTGGGACGTGGCGGTGGCGCGGGCGGCGGCCTTCGAGATGCTAGACGAGGTCGAGAAGGTCGATTGGCTGGCGACGTTGCTACCGGCTGAGCAGCAGGCGCAAGGAGAGATTATTGCCGACATGGCCTTCGTGCTGGCGTCCGGTCCCTTCGTCCGCGACTGGCAACCGCCGGAAGTGGCCGAGCAGCGCGCCGCAGCCGCCGCGCTGGCGGAGGTAATCGCGGGTATGGACAGCGATGAGGCGCGAGCGCTAACAGGGGCGCTGGCGCGGCTCGCGGACGCGCCGGACGACGCGTTATTTGCGGTCGAGGCGGGGGTGGTGGGGGCACTGCCGGGCAGACTGGCGGCGCTCGACCTGGCGCTTTCTGCCGCGCCATTCGGGCTTGACGATCTGCCAGCTGCGCTAGTGGCGCCCTATCGCGACGCATCCGGCACTTTGCGCCTCGATATTCACCCGGCCGAGGATATCGCTACGGATCCCCAGGCACTGGCCCGCTTCGTCACCGCACTACGCACCGTCGATCCCGATGTCAGCGACGATCCGGTTATCGTCGTCGAAGCAGGGCGCGTGGTGATCGGCGCTTTTGCGCAGGCGTTGATCACTGCCCTGGTCTTGATCGCGGCATTGCTGTACGCGGTGAGCTGGCGTCTGCACGATGTCGCTGTGGTGCTAGCGCCGCTGGTGCTCGCCGCAGCCGCCATCGGCGCGGTAATGGCGGTGACGGGGCTGGCGTTGAATTTCGCCAACGTCATCGTGCTGCCGGTCTTGCTGGGCCTCGGAGTGGACAGTGCCATACATCTTCTGCATCGTCACCGCCGCGAGGGAGAGCACTCGGTGCTTCGCACGGCGACCACGCGTGGTGTCGTGTTCAGCGCTCTGACGACCATGGCGGGTTTTGGCAGCCTGGCGCTGTCACCCCATTTGGGAACCGCCAGCATGGGCCTGTTGCTGATGGTCGGTGTTAGCCTGACCACGGCCGCTGTGCTGACCGTGCTGCCGGCACTGCTGTCGCAGGGGCACTGATGCGCACGGTCATGGCCGTACTCGGGCTTGCCGGCCTGGCGCTGGCTATCGCGTTGGTGGTGCGCGAGGGCGTGGCCGCCGTGCTCGGCGTGGTTTTTGCGGCCGGCTGGAGTTTACTCGCCGTGGTCGCCTACAATGCTGTGCCGCTGCTCGCCGATGCTGCAGCCTGGCGCTGCCTCGTTTCTGGATCGCAACGACCGAGCCTTTTGGGCACGTTGGGCGCGCGTTGGATCCGCCAATCGGTGAACCAGCTACTGCCCGTGATGCAGATCGGCGGCGATGTTGTCGGCGCCCGTATGTTGCATCTAGCCGGCGTGCGCGGGGCTGAGGCAGGCGCCTCGGTGGTCGTCGACCTGACCCTCAGCGGTGCGACCCAGATACTGTTCACCCTGGCCGGTGTGGCGCTGATACTGGCGCTATTCGAGACCGAAGGCATGATCTGGCCGGTCCTCGGTGGCACGGCATTCCTGGCCTCCGGCCTGGCTGGCTTCATCGTCGTCCAGCGCAAGGGGCTATTCCGCTTTCTCGCCCGCCATCTGGAAACCGGTAGCGGCGGTATGCTCGCTTTCGTCGGTTCGGCCGAGGCCCTAGATGCGGCGGTGCGTGCCGTGCATGCCCGCCCGCGCGCATTGTGGCGCAATGCCGGCCTACAGCTGCTCGGCTGGTGCCTTGGCGTCGGCGAGACCTGGCTGGCCTGCTGGGTGCTCGGCCATCCCGTCGGTCTGGTTCAGGCCTTTATCTTGCACAGCCTGGTGCGCGCCGTGCGTAGTGCCGCCTTTCCGGTCCCCGCCGGCATCGGCGTGCAGGAAGGGAGCTTTATGCTGTTGGCTGGGATTGTCGGCCTGAGCCCGGAGATTGGTCTCGCCGTGGCGCTTGTCAAACGCGTGCGTGAGTTGGTCGGCGGTGTGCCCGGGTTGATTGCTTGGCAAGTCATCGAGGGTCGCCGCTTGTGGCGCCGCAGGACGGCGGAGTGATGCGGGCGATCCTCTTTGCCGCGGGCGTCGGTAGCCGTCTCGCCGGGGTGCATGACGGGCCCAAAATCCTACTCGAGTTCGGCGGTCACAGCCTGCTTGAGCGGCACCTGCGCCTGCTCAGCGCTTGCGGAGTGCAAGAGACGGTTTTGTGTACGGGTTACGCTGCCGATGTGATTCACGAAGCTGTCCAGGCGCTGGGTTGGACGGACCGTGTGCGCTGTCTCCACAATCCAGATTTCCGCGAGGGCAGCATCCTCACCCAATGGGCTGCGCGCGAGGCCATTGCTGCGGGCGGGCCGGTGCTGTTGATGGATGCTGACGTGCTCTACGACCAGCGCCTGCTGACACGCCTGATTGCTTCCAGTCATGCCGACTGTTTTCTGCTCGACCGTGACATAGAGCCCGGCCAGGAGCCGGTCAAGCTCTGCATCCGCGAGGGTCATCTGGTCGATTTTCGCAAGACCCCCGACCAGCCGCACGATTGGTGCGGCGAGTCGGTCGGCTTTTTCAAGCTGGCGGAGGTGACAGCAAAGCGGTTGGTCGGCTCGACTATCGCCTATATCGAGAGCGGTCGGCGCGACGACTATTACGACGAAGCCTTACGCGATCTGCTGCTCGCCGATGCGCCAGGCAGCTTCGGCTGGGAGGACATCACCGACCTACCCTGGATCGAGCTCGATTCCGCCGCGGACTTGGAACGCGCCCGTGCCGAGGTTCTGCCGTACCTGGACCCTCTGCCATGAGCCACCACACTTGGGCCCACCGTTTCGTCGGCCTCGCCGTGCGACCGCTTGCCCGCACCCGCGTGACGCCAAACCAGATTACTGCGCTGCGCTTGGCGACCGGCCTTGCGGCGGCCGTAGCGCTGGCCGGCGGGCTGTTCCACATCGGCGCCGCGCTGTGGCTTGGCTCCATGCTTTGCGACCGCGCCGACGGCATGCTGGCGCGTCTCACGGGCAAGACCACGCCGTGGGGTCACAAGTTCGATCTGGTCAGCGACTTTCTTGCCACCGGCCTGCTCTTCGTCGGCCTTGGCGCCGGCCTGCGCGGTGGTGGGCTCGGCGACTGGGCGATATTGATGGGCGTCGCTGCCGGCTTCTCGGTCTGCCTGATCTTCTGGCTCGTCCAGATCATCGATGCGCGGCTGCCTGCCAACACCGCTGCCGTGCCTGGTATCGCCGGCTTCGACGCCGACGACACGCTGTTTATGGTCGCCCCCCTGATCTGGCTCGGCTGGGCCGAGGAGTTCCTGATTGCCGCTACCATCGGAGCCCTGATAGCGCTGATGATCACGATGCTAGCCTTGTGCTGGGTGGTCTGGCGAAGGTAAAACTTGTGAAAGACATACTTAAGACATTAGGAGGCGCTTCCTGGCGAGAAACAGGCGCGGCGTGTTGCCCGTTTCGATGACATGGTGGCACGTGCCGCGATAGACGCGTATCTCGCGGGAGTGGAAAAGCTGGACGGGAAATCCCATTTGAGGAATGTTTCGCTTGGTTGAGCGCGCGATACAGTCTCAATCCGACCGCGACCTTCAACTAAATCGAGGTGTCGCAGCGCGCTACCGATCAGTTGCCGACGTTTCTTCTCGGCGGCCGTCCATACAATGACCGATATCGCACGGTGGTTTTCCGCAACTATCTGATTTTTAATAATATCAAATAGAGTCGAAAATGATTCGCATCATTCTCGGAATCGATAGCCGGCACGAAATTTCCCGCCTTCTGAAAGGCGTTCTCTAACCTTTCAACGATCGAACACCGTGGTCGGGATCGAGTAGGTGAGGATGGCGAATTCCTCGCCGGGGTTGGAGTCGTAGATGCTGGCGTTGGAAAGGTGGCCGATCTGCACGCCGAGGCGCGAGGCGTCATCGAAGCGGTAGGCGAACTCGAGTGCCGAGCGGAATTCTAGTGGTCCGCCGAGGTCCTTGCCGTCGCTCTCCTCGAAGCCGCCCACCGAGAAGCTGGGCGTGAGCACAAAGCGGCGACCGAAATAGACATCGCCGTGAATGCCGGCCCAGCCGTAGAAAGCCTGGTCTGTGGTTATGAACAGCCCTGCATGGGGCCTGAAAATCCACAGTTTGGTGTTGAAACGCAGCTGGATATCGAACTGGCCGGCGGTCATGTTGTCGTTGATATCGAAGCCGCCGGCGCCGATGGTGATGAAATCGGGCTCGCGGAAGCCGTCTTCGGCGGCTGTGGGCTCGGCAATCAGGATGGCGGTGAGGGCGGTCATGGCGTATCGAATCGGTCTCATCTCTGTTCCCCTCCCAGACTGCGGTCGCGTAGGCGATTGGTGATTGTCACCAACGCCTGACGGATGCTGGGCTCCAACGACGAATGTCCCGCCTCGGGCACCACGGTAAGCTCGGCCTCGGGCCAGGCGCGGGCGAGATCCTGCGCCGTGCGAATCGGGCATACCATATCGTAGCGGCCCTGCACGATAAAACCGGGGATGTGGCGGATATGCGTGATGCCGTCGACCAGCGCTCCCGGGCGCAGAAAGATTTCATTGACGAAATAATGCGCCTCAATGCGTGCCAGACTGAGCGCTACCTCGTCGCGGCCAAAATCGGCAAGCACGGCGGGAGTGGACTTGAAAGTGGAGCAGGCGCCTTCCCAGCGGCTCCAGGCATGGGCCGCTGGCATGTGCACAGTGGGGTCGGGGTCGCATAGGCGACGGTAATAGAATGACAGCAGGTCGCTACGCTCTTCCGCCGGCAGGTGCTCGGCGAAAGCCCGCCAGTGCTCGGGAAAGAAGGTTCCCATGCCGCGCATGAACCAGTCTACCTCGCAAGGCCGGCAGAGGAAGATGCCACGTAGGATCAGGGCTAAGCACCGATCCGGGTGCGCCTGCGCGTAGGCCAGCGCCAGGGTGGCGCCCCAGGAGCCCCCGAAGACCAGCCAGTTCTCGATGCCAAGATGCTCCCGCAGAACTTCAATATCTGCGACAAGATGGCCGGTCGTGTTGTCTTTGAGGGTGCCGAGGGGGCGCGAGCGCCCGGCGCCGCGCTGGTCGTAGACGATGATGCGGTAATAGGTAGGATCGAAAAAGCGCCGATTGCTAGCATTGGTGCCGGCGCCGGGACCGCCGTGCAGAAACAACACGGGCACGCCATCGGTGCGACCGCTTTGCTCCCAGACCATGACGTGGGGTGGATCGAGGGCCACCTCGCCTGTTGCGAAGGGTTGGATGTCAGGATAAAGCTCGGGCGCAGCCATAGTTTCAGTTAACCCGAGCCCCGCCCTGTAGACAATCCCACGGGTACTCGTCCTACTCGCGTTCTGCACGCCCTTTGACGAGGTCTCAGGTCTGCATGTCCGGATTGTGTCCCGTGGAGTGGTGTAGGAGCTGCGAGGGGATCGCAGTCACCGGCCAGGTTGGGCTGGGTTTCTCAAGCGGTCTGTGGCGGTAGCCTGATGAGGCTAGCATGGCCGGTCTCGGCGATGGTTTTCAGGGTCATGTGTTGCGCCGCCTAGACCGCCCGTTCGTTATCCAGCCCTAAGAGGATAGCGCTGATCAGTCGGGTGATAGCTTCGGGTGTTGATGGTCTGCGAGGGAGTTTGGCGGGACGGCGCTTTTCACCTATGGCGGCGACACCATCACCCCGTACGATGCCAGCCAGACAGCGATTGGGCATTCTTCCGATGATCTTAACCCCCATCGAGGATTCAGAGACACGTTTCATCTGACATCATCCCGGTGGGCGGGCCGGCGCTTCGGCGGGCAGTCTCTTTGTTCTACTCCGGCCATCAGCGGCTGAACGCTGGGTTGTCAATCGTGTCAATCCCTGACCGCAAATCCGACGAGCGTGTCCTCACGCCTCCGCAGCGTCCTGGACCTCGCCGCTGGCGTCGAGGCACACGGCGGTGAGGGGGCCACCGGCACCGCAGCCGGTATCTATAGTCATGGTCAGCGCGTTGTCGGTGGGGCCGGCCTGGTCCGGATCGTAGCCGCGCACGACACGGCGGAAGCCCTCGTAGGTCTCGCTAATGGCATCAAAGTCGCCGCCGCCCCACCACAGCGTGTCGCTTTGCGCCGAGAGTGGGCGGGCGGGGTCTAGGCCGGCATGGACCAAGAGGAGTGTGTGGTCGGCGGTGTAGGCTGCGCGGCGCAGGCTGGCGAGTAGGGCTTCGTGGCCGGGATGGGTGCGCATGCGCTCGCGCAGCTCGACTGACCAGCGGGCCAGCGCTAGCGGGCCTTCGCGGCAGCGTATGCGGGCCACATCGGCATCGATACCGTAGGCTGCAAGCGTCGCCCCAACGCCTTGCGCCAGCATCCATTCAAGCACTTGCCCCGGATCCTGGGCAATCTGAATCTGCAACAGCTTCTGCCACATCTCCTCCTGCGCTCCGCGCAGGTGCACAATATCGCCGTCGAACAGGGTGAGGCGCGCCAGCAGGGCGCGGCGAAAGAGCAGTAGCTCGTCGAGGGTACCGGCGATATCGGGCCCGCGGCCGAGATAGTTGCCGAGATAGACTAGCCGGTCGCCCGGTCGAAAGCGCACCTCGATGGCGTTGTGCAGGGCCGCCAAGCGCGCTCGCTCGCCATGCACGGCGCCCACGGCCCAAATGCGGCGGGCATGGCTCACGATCGCGAACTTATCTGTGTTAGCTGCTGCCACCCATCGCCGCCGTTATCGGAGTTGCCAACCGCGGTTGGCAGTGTGGCACGCCAGAGCGTCCGGGTTAAGCCGCCATCTTGAGGACATCTTCGAGACGGCGTGTGGCCGCGGTCTGGTCGATCTTCTCGACCGCCGCGAACTCGCGCGACAGGCGGTCGAGCGCAGCCTCGTAGAGCTGGCGCTCGCTGTAGGACTGGTCGGGCTGATCCTCGCCCCGGTGCAGGTCGCGTACCACCTCGGCGATGGAGACAGGATTGCCGGAGTTGAGCTTGGCCTCGTACTCCTGCGCACGGCGGCTCCACATGGTGCGTTTGACCCGCGCCCGGCCGCGCAACGCCGTGATGGCCTTGTCCATCTCGTCGGGCGTGGAGACCCGGCGCATGCCGCTGGCCGAGGCTTTGCCGAGCGGGACGCGGAGGATCATCTTCTCCTTCTCAAAGGAGACCACGTAGAGCTGCAACTCTACGCCGCCAAACTCACGCGTCTCGATGCTGGTGACCTCGCCCAGCCCGTGACAGGGATAGACCACTAAATCCCCGGTCTTGAATTTATTCGGTTTAGCCATGTCTGCTTGCCTCAACCCAGCTGTTTCAGTGTTTTGATCCGTTGTGTTGCCACACGACCAACTCTTCCGGCGCCCCTTAGCAGGCGTGCCCGACGCGCTATTCGGGGCCTGTGCCCCGAGCTTCCTTGTATCTTGTGAAACAAAAATCGCCGCCGCCACCCGCAGCAACGACTCCGCTGCTCCAGAACACGAAATCTATCACATTTTTGGCGACAAATACAGCGCGTCTGACATACGTCTCGCGCAAGGTTGGGTCGCGGTGAGGTGTCAGTCTTCGGTATTGCCGGGATTGGGGCTGAAATGAGCGTCGTACTTGCCGGACACGTCCTTCCACTTCTCGGCGTCGGGCGGCGACTCGCCCTTGCGCGTTATATTAGGCCACTGCTCGGCATACTCCTGGTTGAGCTTGAGCCACATGTCGAGTTCGCCTTCGCTGTCGGGCAGGATCGCCTCGGCGGGGCATTCTGGCTCGCAGACGCCGCAATCGATGCACTCGTCGGGATGGATGACGAGCATGTTCTCGCCCTCGTAGAAGCAGTCGACGGGACATACCTCGACACAGTCCATGTACTTGCACTTGATGCAACCTTCGATGACGACGTAGGTCATGCCTTGCTTCCTTTCTTATAGCCCGAGCCGGGCGAGCACGCGCTTGCGCGCCTCGCCACGTTCCCGGTCAGTGACATAGATCAGTCCGGCGACCCGGCGCAATAGATTCTCTTCGTAGTCGTGCAGAACGCCGTCGGCATAGGCCACTTCCCAAAGCATCTCGATGAGTTCGACGCGGTCGTTATGGCTGAAATGGTTCTTGGCGGAGTTGGTGAAGCTGAAGACGCTGTGGGAAGCGGCAGTGCGCTCCTCGGCATCGGCAATGAGGTCCGCGGCGGCGGTCTCGTCGAGACCGAATCGTTCGTGTAGCAGGGTCGCCACGGTACAGCGCTCGGCCTCGTCAAAGCTGCCGTCCATGACCGCGGTTTCGACCAATAGTGCGGCGGCCGTGAGGTGTTTGTCGGCCGCGTCGTGGTTGGTAGCGCCCGCAGTCTCTGGCTCGGCGCCGAAGAGGCGGCGCAGACGCTCACCGAGTGCGCTCACGGCAGCAGCACGGTGGAACCGGTGGTCTTGCGGTCGGCGAGATCGCGATGTGCCTGGGCCGCGTCCTTCAGCGCATACCGGGTGTGAATCTCGATCCTGACCTTACCGCTGGCGACCACGTCAAAGAGCGCGTTAGCGGAGGCGACCAGATCCTCGCGGCTCGCGGTATAGACCATAAGCGATGGGCGCGTGAGATAGAGTGAACCCTTGGCAGCAAGGACGCCCGGGTTGAACTCAGCCACACTGCCGGAGGACTGGCCGAAGCTCGCCATCAGGCCACGCGGCGCCAAGCAGTCGAGCGATTGTTCAAAGGTATCCTTGCCGACCGAGTCATAGACCACGGGCACGCCGACGCCGTCGGTGATCTCGCGGGTGCGTTTGACGAAGTCCTCGCGAGTATAGACGATGGGGTGGTCGCAGCCATGGGCGCGCGCGAGTTCGGCCTTCTCGTCCGATCCAACCGTGCCGATCACCGTGGCGCCGAGCGCCTTGGCCCATTGACAGGCGATCAGACCGACACCGCCGGCGGCGGCGTGGAAGAGGATGGTGTCGCCGGGCTTTACCTCGTAGGTGCGGCGCAGCAGGTATTCGACGGTCATGCCTTTGAGCATCATCGCAGCGGCGGTCTCGTCGCTGATGCTGCTGGGAATCTTGACGACGCGGTCGGCGGGCATCAGGCGCACCTCGGCATAGGCACCCATGGGCGGCGCGGCATAGGCGACATGGTCGCCGACGGCGACATCGCTAACGCTTTCACCGACGGCCTCGATACGGCCGGCGCCTTCGAGGCCGACGATGAAAGGTGGATCGCCGACGGGATAGAGGCCGGTGCGGTGATAGATGTCGATGTAGTTGAGCCCGACCGCTTCGTGCGCGATGCGGATTTCACCCGGTCCGGGATTGCCGACCGTGACTTCTTCCCATTTAAAGACCTCGGGGCTGCCCGTCTCGTGGGCGCGGATGGCATGGCTAGTCATGGCGATCTATCCTTCTTCATGAGGGTATGGGAACTCTAAAACACTCGACGCTTCGTGCGTCAACAGATGCCGGTTGGTAGCCACGCCGGTGCTCGCGCTGTAGCCACCGAGGCCGTTTGCCGCGGCCAACCTGATGGCAGGGCATAACAATGGGCAACGGGCTGGTGTGACAGCCTCCCACAACCGCCCTCGGGCGACTACCGAATGCTCGGGCTAGCTCGCTATAGCCCACGGTTTGGTTGTGGGGATTGGCCAGGATGGTATCGTGGACGCGGCCTTGAAACGGTGTCGCAGTTGGTGCAAGGGGTAGGGAGAAGGTTTTGAGTCTGCGATCAAAATAGGCGCGGAGATGACCGAGTGGCTCGGCGAGTGAGGGCAAAATCGACCACCCCGCCCGATCGATCGTTTGGCTATGAACCAAGACACACTCGACAGGGTCGCGGTGCTCTCCGTCCGGTGCAGCCGACCCACCGGAGTCGCGATGATGGCACTGTCCATCTAGTGTCCAACCGCTTGCACGGATCCCCGGCGTGATACCATGGCGGCGACAAGATCATTAGCCGTGGTGATGGGTAGCGAGCAGGTCTGTCCACGGCAGATATAAGCTGTTGGGCGACCGTTCACTTGGCCTTTTTCGGCTGCTGGATGATTGGTTGGTAAATCGGCCGTGCTATTGACTACGGACAGTGTCAGTGTAGCCGAGGGTTGGCTCTTCAAAACACTAAGAAAATCCTGAATTTCCGCGCATTTTCTGTCACCAACAAGGGTCACCTGGGTGGCGGTCTGAAGCCATTCCGCAGCGTTTATATAGCTCGGAACGGCCAACACATTGCTGTCCAATTGGCCGGCAAACGCCTCGACCAATTGGTCGGCTCGCTGGCGATAGGCGGCTTCACCCGTGAGCAGGTGCAGACGTGCTAGCACCTCGAGCGCAGTGGCATTTCCGGCCGGCAGCGCACCGTCCAAAATTGATTTCGTGCGTGCGATCTGGGCCTGGGCATCATCGGCTGTGGTGTAGTAGCCGTGGGCATCGACATCCCAGTAATGGGCGTCGAGAACTGCCAGCCAGTCGCGTGCGTGATCGAGGGTGCGGGTGCCGGCGCCGGCCTCGTGAAGCGCGATGGCAGCGCGCGCCATATTGGCGTAGTCGTCGAGCAGGGCGGTATGGCGGGCGTTGCCGAGTCGGTAGCTGTGCACCAGGCGGTCATGGATGGTCATCGCCTGGCGTACGAAATCGTATGCCGTGCGTGCTGCTGAAATCCACTCCGGCTCGTCGAAAACAAAGCCCGCCTTGGCGAGCGCTGCGATCATCAATCCGTTCCAATCGGCCAGCACCTTGTCGTCCCGGCCGGGGCGCACGAGTTTTGCACGCTCAGCCAGGAGACGCTGGCGCAGCTGAGGCAGCTGCGCTTCCTCGGCGGCATCCAGAGTCGGCGCGCGCAGCCTGTTGAGCACATTGCTGCCTTCCCAATTGCCTCCGGCGGAGACGTCGTAGGCTTTCTTGAAGACCTGCGCATCGGTGTCGAGCACAGCCTCGACGTCAGCGTTGGACCAGACGTAGAACTTACCTTCGACGCCATCGCTATCGGCATCCAGGCTGGCCGCGAAGGCGCCATCTTCCGTGCGCATCTCGCGGAGGACCCAGGCCACAGTTTCGCGTACGCGCGCGTGGAACAAGGTGTTGCCAGTACTTTGCCAGACGAGGGTCAGCAGGGCGATTAGCTGGGCGTTGTCGTAGAGCATTTTTTCGAAATGGGGGACAAGCCATAGCGGGTCTATCGAGTAGCGCGCAAAGCCGCCACCGAGGTGATCGTAGATACCCCCCTGGCACATGTGCTCACAGGTAACGAGGGTGGCGCGGGCAGCGTCGTCGTCGCCGTTTCGTAGCGCTGCGCGCCAGATCAACTCGAAGAGTGCGCATTGTGGGAATTTTGTTGCTCCGCGCAAACCTCCGAGGGTGGTGTCGATATGGGGCAGCGCCTGGGCGGCGAGGCGATCGATATCGTTGATGTTGGGTGCTGTTCCCGGGTGGGTGTGTTCGAGTCGCGCAAGCCCGTCGCGCAGGGTGTCGACATTGGCGTTGATGCGTTGCGGGTCAGCGCGGTAGGTTTCTGCGATGCCGGTCAGCACTTGGGGCAGTCCTGGGCGGCCATAGCGGGGTTCGGGCGGGAAGTAGGTGCCACCCCAGAAGGGCTCGCCGTCGGGCGTCAAGAACATGGTCAGGGGCCAGCCGCCATGCTCGCCGAGCAGGCCCAGTGCGGTCTGGTAAATGCCATCAATATCAGGGTGTTCCTCGCGGTCCACCTTGACGTTAACGAACAGTCGGTTCATGAGGGCGGCGATGTTTTCGTTTTCGAAGCACTCATGCGCCATGACGTGGCACCAGTGGCAGGCGGCATAGCCAACCGAGAGCAGGATGGGCTTGTTCTCGTCGCGGGCGCGCGCCAGCGCTTCCGGGCCCCACGGCATCCAGTGAACCGGGTTGTCCTTGTGCTGTAGTAGGTAGGGACTGGTCTCCGCGGCTAGCAGGTTAGCGGACATAGATCCTCTTTTAACTCGCAGCCGTCGCCGGCTTTGTCTTGACGTTTATGACAGGATGGTGCCGTTGGGGCGCAGCTTACAAACCCACGTCCGAGAAAGGAATGCTATGGTCGAGACGGAAAGTAAGTGGATCGGCTATTTCCGCGCGCATGTGTTCTGTTGCACCAACCAGCGCGATGCGGAGGATCCGCGCGGCTGTTGCCACGATCGGAACGGCACGATCTTGCGTAACTATATGAAAACAAAAATAAAAAAGATGGGAATTTCAGGAATTCGCATCAACAGTGCGGGCTGTCTCGGCCGCTGTGAGGAGGGTCCGGCCATGGTTATCTATCCGGACGGCGTCTGGTACCGCTGCGAGAGCCGCGAGGATGTGGACGAGGTGTTGCAATCGCACCTGGTCAAGGGGGTTCCGGTAGCGCGACTTCTTCTTTCAGATTGCGATAAGTGAGTGACGCCACACATCACACAATAATCGCGCGATCGACCGCTGCAGGGCGAGCGGGGATAGCGGTAATTCGCCTGTCCGGTCCGGCAGTTGGCGCAGTTCTGCGGGGAATGGCTGGGTCCTTGCCACCGGCGCGGCAGGCGCAGTTGACGCGGCTTCGCGTGCCAGGCTCCGGCGAGCTCATCGATCAGGGGCTTGTGCTGTGGTTTCCCGGCCCACGCAGCTTCACCGGCGAGGATATGGCGGAGCTGCAGGTGCATGGCGGCGAAGCCGTGGTTATGGCCTGCCTCGAGGCGGCGCTTGCGGTCGACGGCGTACGCCTGGCCGAACCGGGGGAGTTCAGCCGCCGTGCGTTCCTCGACGGCAAACTGGACCTGACCGAGGCTGAAGGGCTCGCCGACCTGATCGGCGCCGAAACCGAGGCGCAGCGCCGGCAAGCGCTGCGTCAACTCGATGGTGCTCTTGGCATCCTCTATGGGGACTGGCGCGTCCGCCTGATCAATGCCTTGGCCCATGTAGAGGCGGTGTTGGATTTTGCCGACGAGGCACTGCCTGACGATCTTCTATTGAGCGCCGCGCCGGTGGTAGCAGAGGTGGCACAAGAGATGGCCGCGCATCTTGATGACGGGCGCCGGGGCGAGCGCCTGCGCAGTGGTTTATTGGTCGCGGTCGTGGGGCCACCAAATGTAGGAAAATCGAGTATTATCAATATATTAGCAAATCGCAACGTGGCTATCGTTAGCCCCATGGCGGGGACCACGCGCGATGTCGTGGAGGCCCATCTCGATCTCGGCGGGGTTCCGGTCGTGATGGCAGATACGGCAGGTCTGCGGGAGGGCGGCGGTGCGATCGAAGCGGAAGGGGTGCGCCGGGCCAGGGCGCGTGCCGAGGCCGCGGACCTCGTGTTGGCGGTTTTCGAGGCGACGACAGCGGGCAACCTTGACGCAAATACCCTGTCAGTGGTCGGCGAGGAAGCCATGATCGTTCTGAACAAGTCCGACTTGGTAGCGGGGGCGCTGCCTTCGGAAATAGCCGGCCGAGCAACCATCGCCACTTCGTGCCGAACCGGACAGGGCATCGATGCGCTGACCGCGGCAATCGCCGGGGCCGGTCAAACAGTGGGCGGTGAAGGCGCGCCACTGACCCGCGCCCGGCACCGCGATGCCGTGACCGCCTGTTCGGTGTCGTTGGTGCGCTTTGCCGAGGCCGAGGCGCCCGAACTCGCGGCAGAGAATTTACGCCAGGCGGTTCGGAGTCTCGGGCGAATTACCGGTCGGGTCGACGTGGAAGATATTCTCGACGCCATCTTCGCCGAGTTCTGTATCGGCAAGTGAGTGTTTCACGTGGAACATAGATGGACGTGCCACGCTGGGAGCGCCATTTGACGATGGTGAGCGAAAGGCCTATGTGTCCCGGCTCTCAAGGGCGTGAAGCGCCGGTCTTCGCCCGGTCAAAACCCTTGAGAGCCGGGACACATAGGCCAGATGCAACCATCGTTATCTGGGGTAGGTTGCCTACGCGCTAGTGTTCGGTGGTCAAGGAGGCATTGGAGTGCGCGGCATGTTAGGCTTGGATGTCATTGTTGTTGGCGGGGGCCATGCGGGCTGCGAAGCCGCGTCGGCTGCGGCGCGTCTTGGCGCGCGCACGCTGCTGATCACGCACGATCTCGCAACCATAGGCGCTATGTCGTGCAATCCGGCCATCGGCGGCATCGGCAAGGGTACTTTGGTGCGCGAGGTCGATGCACTGGGCGGGATGATGGGTCTGGTGGCGGACCGTGCCGGTATCCAGTTCCGCGTGCTCAACGCCAGCAAGGGCCCCGCAGTGCGGGGTCCGCGCGCCCAAATCGACCGCGACCGCTATCGCCTGGCCATGCGTGCCGCGCTCGACGCCCAGGCGGGTATAACCTTGCTGGCTGGGGCTGTGGAGGATCTTATCGTTGATAGGGGGGGCGCCGTCGCCGGCGTCGTTCTTGGGTCGGGGGAGCGCATTACTGCCAAGGCCGTGGTGATCACCACGGGCACCTTCTTACGCGGCATGATCCATATCGGCGAGTCGCAGATTCCTGCTGGTCGGGTGGGCGAAAGTCCGGCAATCGGCCTATCCCGAACGTTTGAGGGTCTAGATTTTCGGCTTGGCAGGCTGAAGACGGGCACGCCGCCGAGACTTGCCCGCGACAGCATCGCTTGGCAGCGGCTAGAAATTCAGCGCGGCGACGATACTCCGCAACCCTTTTCGTTCCTTGGTGGCGGGATCGGGTCCGAGCAGGTGGTCTGCCATATTACAGGCACCACGCCGGAGGGCCACGCACTGATTCGCGCTAATCTCGGCCGCTCGCCGGTCTATAGCGGTGCGTTTGAGGGCCTGGGTCCGCGCTATTGTCCGTCTATCGAGGACAAGGTGGTACGCTTCGCTGACCGCAACAGCCATCAAATCTTCCTAGAACCCGAAGGCATCGATAGCGAACTGATCTATCCCAACGGCATCTCCACGGCCCTGCCGAAAGAAGTTCAGGAGGCGCTGATCACCAGCATTCCCGGGCTCGAAAGCGCTAAGATTCGCCAGCTGGGCTATGCTATCGAGTACGATTTCATCGATCCGCGCGAGCTTTCGCCGAGTCTTGAAACCGGCCGTATGCCGGGACTTTTTCTCGCTGGGCAAATTAACGGTACGACCGGTTACGAAGAAGCCGCGGGGCAGGGGCTGATCGCGGGACTCAATGCGGCGCTGTCCGCCGCGGGCCGGCCCGCCTTTACGTTGGACCGCGCCGAAGCGCTGATCGGCGTGATGATCGACGACCTTGTGACCCTCGGTGCGGTTGAGCCGTATCGTATGCTTACCTCGCGAGCCGAATATCGCCTCAGCCTGCGCCCTGACAATGCTGATCTGCGCCTGACTGGGCGCGGCATTGAAGTGGGGTGCATCGACGACGCCCGACGGGACCGCCATGCGGCAAAAACACAAGCCATCGCCGAGGGTAAGACGCAACTTTCGGCGCTCACCCTGACGCCGGGTGAGGCGGAAAAGCACGGACTGCGCCTGCGCCAGGACGGCGTTCGCCGCGACGGCATTGCACTGCTCGCCCATCCCGAGATCGATATCGCGCGCCTTGCCGCCATCTGGCCGGAACTTGCCGGATTTCCAGGAGATGCGGGGCGCCAAATCGAGATCGACGCGCATTATGCCGCTTATCTCAAGCGCCAGGCGCGCGAGATCGCCGATTTTCGCCGCGAAGCGACGCTCGCCATTCCCGCTGACCTCGATATAGCCGCGATCGGCGGCTTGTCGACCGAAGCGCGCCAGGCCCTCGCCGTGGCACGGCCGGCAACCCTTGCTGCTGCAGCGCGCCTGCCGGGGCTGACGCCGGCGGCGCTAACGGCGCTTCTCGTGTATCTGCGGGGGTCGCCCAATGCCGCCTGAGATGTCGGCGGCGAAATTCGCCGTGGAAGCCGGTGTTTCACGTGAAACATTGGACCGTTTTGAGGCCTATCTGGCGCTGCTTCGCCATTGGCAGAAGCGTATCAACTTGGTCGCGGCCTCAACCCTCGCCGACCCCTGGCGCCGGCACATGCTTGACAGTGCCCAGCTGGTGCCGCTTTTGTCTGCGGGCACGCGGACCGTCGTCGATCTCGGGGCCGGGGCCGGATTTCCGGGACTGCCCATCGCCTTGGTAGCGCCAAAGCCCATAGAAGTACTGCTGATCGAGAGCGATGTGCGCAAGTGCGCCTTCCTGGCGGAGGCGATTCGCGAGTTCGGGGCGCCGGCACGGGTGATTTCAGCCCGAATCGAGGACATCCCGGTGCGCGATATCGATGTTGTGGTGGCACGTGCCTGCGCGCCTTTGGCTAAATTGCTGGGCTTGGCACGACCGCTGCTATGTCCCGGCGGCCGCGCCCTGTTTCTCAAGGGGCGCCGCGCCGAAGAGGAATTGACCGTGGCGGGGCAAGCCTGGACAATGACCCTGGTGCGGCACGCGAGCCGCACCGACCCCGATTCCACCATTATCGAGGCGAGCGACATCACGCCGTGTCCGTGACTGCAGAAGACAGCGCCCCCGGGGGCACAGCGAAAGTTATCGCCGTTGCCAACCAGAAAGGCGGCGTGGGCAAGACCACCACCGCCATCAACTTGGCGACCGCCTTCGCGGCTATCAATAAGCGCGCGCTAGTGGTTGATCTTGACCCCCAGGGCAATGCCAGCACCGGACTCGGCATTGCGGCAGCCCAGCGTGAGCGCACCAGCTACGACGTCATCATGGGCGAGACGAGCCTGGCCGAGGCCGTGCTTGCGACGGAGGTGCCGGGGCTTTTCCTGCTCCCCGCCGACGAGGATCTGGCGGGTGTTGAGATTGAGCTGGTGGCGGCCGAGGACCGCGTGTTCCGCCTGCGCCGGGCCATCGAGACGCTGGTGCAGGATTACGATTACGTGCTTATAGACTGCCCGCCGGGCCTGGGACTGCTCAATCTCAACGGCCTGGTCGCGGCGCATACGGTGCTGGTGCCACTGCAATGCGAGTTCTTTGCGCTCGAAGGCCTCAGCCAACTCATCCGCACCATCGAGCGCGTGCGACAGAGCTTCAATCCCGAGCTGACAATAGAGGGTGTGGTGCTGACCATGTTTGATCGCCGCAACAATCTCTCCGAGCAAGTCGCCAACGATGTGCGCCATTATCTCGGTGCAAAGGTCTTCGAGACTGTGATCCCGCGTAACGTGCGCATTTCCGAGGCGCCCTCCCACGGCAAGCCAGTACTGCTCTATGATTTCCGCTCGGCCGGTGCCCGCGCCTACATGTATTTGGTCAGCGAAATGTTGCGGCGCGACAAAAATGCCGCGATGGTGAGGGCATGAGTGCGGCGCGCGAGCGAGGGCTCGGCCGCGGCCTCGGCGCTTTGCTGGGTGAGGCGGGGGCCGCTGTGCCGGGCCATGAGCCGGCCATGCTGGCGACAGCTAATTTGGCGCCCGGGCCATTCCAGCCACGGCGAAATTTCGATGAGAATGAACTCGAGTCACTGTGCGCCTCGATCCGCGAGCGCGGCATTATGCAGCCAATCCTGGTGCGCCCCGATCCCAAGACCGAAGGTCGCTATGAGATTGTCGCCGGCGAGCGCCGTTGGCGCGCTGCGCAGCGCGCCCAGCTGCACGAAGTTCCGGTCATCATCCGTGAACTCGACGATCGCGACAGCCTCGAGGTAGCACTCATCGAGAACGTCCAGCGCCAGGACCTCGGTGCACTCGAGGAGGCCGAGGGCTACCGCCGCCTGATCGAGGAGTTCGACCTCACCCAGGAGACCCTCGCCCGCCAGGTTGGCAAGAGCCGCAGCCATGTCGCCAACATGTTGCGCCTGCTCGGCCTACCGGAGGCGGTGCGCGAGATGGTCGATACGCGCGAACTCAGTCCCGGCCATGCCCGCGCGCTCTTGATGGCACAGGATCCGGAGGCGCTGGCCAAGACCGTCCAGGCTAAGGGCCTCAACGTGCGCCAGACCGAGGCGTTGGTGAGGCGAGCGGCGGCCGGCTTGGTCAAGGCACCCAAGGCCAAGGTGCTACGCAGCCCGGATACCGTAAAGCTCGAAAAGGACCTCACGGCGGCACTCGGTATGCGTGTACAGATCGTGGAGCGCGGTGAGGCAGGTGAACTGCGTATCACCTATCGCAGTCTCGAACAGCTCGACGATTTCATCAAACGAGTGCGGGACTAACGATTAGCTGCAGCGGTAAGACGCGTAAGCGTCTGGCCACATATCGCGGCAGCCGGCAGACCCGTGGTCTTGCAGTCGATCTCCGCTTGCAGCAGAAGATCAAGTGCTGCGGCCAGGGTTTGAGTTCGCCAGCGCCTCAATTGTTCCATGAAGGAGGCTTTGCGCTTGAAGAATAGGGGTGGGCGCAGCCCGGCGAGCGCGCTTTCGGCGTCGGTGCTGGCGGCAACCCGATGCAGGCGCTGAAAATGCCGCTCTACCGCACGTAGCACGCCGACCGGATGGACGCCATCGAGGTGCAGGCGTAGGAGCGCTCGCCCGACTACGGCGTGGTCACCGCCCGCCACCGCGTCGGCGAGGTCGTCAAGGGTAACCGTAGCCGAATCGCCAATCACGGCCTCGACAGCCGCTTCGTCCACTTCCGTCTCGCCTTCGCCCACATAGAGCGCGAGCTTGTCGATCTCGCGCCGGGTCAGCTTGCGATCGCCACCAAGGCGGGTAATAAGCGCGTGACGGGCGCCAGGCGTCGCGCGCAACTGATGGCTGGCCAAGCTTTCGTCTATGACGCTTTCCAGGCTCGTCGCGTCGTCGGCGTAACAGGGAACGGCGGCTGCGTTGTCGGCACCTTCGCAAAGTTTACGCAGCCGTGAACTCGCCGCAAGCTCGCCCGCTTCAAGCACAACGAGGGTGTCGCCCGCAGCCGTTTCAAGCCAGGAGGCGACTGCCTCCGCCGTGTCGTTGCCGGCTTCGCGCAGGCGCACGACGCGGCGTCCGCCGGTGAGCGCTAGGGCTGCAGCCTCGTCGGCAAGCGAGGCTGGGTCGGCCACGATCGCCTTGCCGCTCAGCTCGGAGACGCGGAAGGGATCACGTAGATCGTCTACGATGCTGCGGACAAGGGTTTCTGCACGCTCCTGCGCCAGCCCACGGTCCGGGCCGTAGACTAGTACTGCTACGACCTTGGCCGGGGGGCTTCGGCAAAAGCCGTCCGCGCGTCCGGCGCCTATCTTCATTGGCCACGCCTGCGGTCAAAATAAAACGTCAGGCGCTCAAGAATCTTGTGCCCAATCTGGCGTGTAGCGCGGCGGCCCGCGCGCTGCTCGGCAATGAGTGTAGCGTATTCCGCCGACTCGACGATGTTGTAGCTGGTTACGGTGCGCAAATCGCCCTGGTCCAGCACCGTACCGCTGCCGCTCTCGCTCAGAACGTAGCGGACACTGAGGTTGAAGTCATAGCGCCGCACCAGGGTGTTATCCTCGATCACCAGCGCCTCCTTGCCCTCGGTCAGTGACACGCTAAGGCGGTAACGCGACTTCTCGGCCGTTCCCCGCGGGGCAAGCTCTTGATCCAGCAAATCCGCGAGAGTCGGACCCAGGTTGCCGATAATCGGTGCTACTTTGACATGTGCGAGATGAGTAGCGATCTCTACACTGGCGCGCTCGCCGTGCAACGGGTGGAAGCCGCAGCCCGCAAGCGCTGCGGCAACAAGCACTATGACTATATGCCTAGACCACAACATTGACGATTCGGTTTGGCACGACAATCACCTTGCGTACATCCTTACCGGCGATCGCCGCTGCCACCTTGGGCTCGGCCAGGGCCTCGGCTTCGACAGAGGCGCGGTCCGCGTTGGGCGCGAGTTCGAGCGTGGCGCGCTTCTTGCCGTTAACCTGCACTGCGACCACCACGCGCTCTGCGGCAACCAGCGCCGGGTCGGCTTCAGGCCAGGGCTCGCGGCAGATATAGCCGTCATGGCCGAGACGGCGCCAGGCTTCCTCAGCGAAATGAGGCATCATAGGCGCCACTAGCAGGACCAGCGTCTCTAGCGATTCGCGCAGCACGGCGCCGGCCTGTGGGCCGGCCGGCTCGTAAGCCGCGATGGCGTTGGAAAGTGCGCGAATATGCGCGACCGCACGGTTAAAGTGGAAGCGCTCGATGTCGTCGCTCACTGCGGCGATGGTGAAGTGGATGACACGCTTAAGCTTAAACTCGGGGCCCGCCGCATCGAGGTTGTCCGGCATAGCGCTTCCCGCAACGGACAGGGCGGTAGCCGGCTCAGTGACCATGCGCCAAAGTCGTTGCACGTAGCGCCAGACGCCCTCGATGCCTGCTTCCGTCCATTCAAGGTCGCGCTCGGGAGGGCTATCCGAGAGCATGAATAGCCGTGCCGAATCGGCGCCGTAGCGCGCGATCATATTCTCCGGATCGATGACGTTGCGCCGCGACTTACTCATCTTCTCCGAGCGCCCGACGCTGACCGGCGCGCCGTCGCTGCACCGCGTCGCCCCGTCCTCGCTGCGCGTCACCTCCTCAGGATAAAGCCAGCTGCCATCCTCAGCGCGATAGGTCTCGTGGCAGACCATGCCTTGTGCAAGCAGGCCGGAGAACGGCTCGTCGAACTCGACATAGCCGCAGCGCCTTAGCGCGCGCATGAAGAAGCGCGAATAGAGCAGATGCAGGATGGCATGCTCGATGCCGCCAATATATTGGTCGACCGGCATCCAGCGCTGCATCGCCTCGGGCTCCAGCGGCACCTCCGCGTGGGCACAGGCGAAGCGGGCAAAATACCAAGAGGAATCGACAAAGGTATCGAAGGTATCGGTGTCGCGCTCGGCTTCGGCCCCGCATGACGGGCAAGTGACGGTCTTCCACGCCGCATGCCGGTCGAGTGGATTCCCCGGCTGGTCGAAGCTGACATCGTCAGGCAGGATCACCGGCAAGTCTTCCTCCGGCACCGGCACGATACCGCAACTCGCGCAGTGCACGACGGGGATCGGACAGCCCCAATAGCGCTGGCGCGAGGCGATCCAGTCGCGCAGGCGATAGGTGGTCTCGCCTTCGCCATCGCCGCTCTCGGCAAGCCGGGCGATGACTGCCGCCTTGGCCTCCTCGACGTCGAGGCCGTCGAGAAAATCCGAGTTGACCAGCACACCGTCTTCCATGAAGGCCTTGCCGGGTACAGTAAAGTTCTCATCGGCATTGTGCGGGCGCACCACGGTAAGGATCGGCAATTCATACTTGGCGGCAAAATCGAAGTCGCGCTGATCGTGCGCCGGCACGCCGAAAATGGCACCTGTGCCATATGCCATGAGTACGAAGTTGGCGACATAGATTGGCAGGGTTACGCCCTCGGCGAGCGGATGGATCGCCTCCAGCTCCGTGCAATAACCCATCTTCTCGGCCGTCTCGAGGTCGGCTTCGGAGGTGCCGATGCGGTTGCACTCGGCGATGAAATCGGCCAGTGCTGAATCCGATTCGGCAAGCTCCACCGCCAGCGGGTGATTTGCGGCAATAGCGCAGAAGCTGGCACCGAACAGCGTGTCCGGCCGGGTAGTGAAGACCTCCAGGCGATCATCGCGGCCCCCCAGGCGGAAGCGCAGCCGTGCGCCCTCGGAGCGGCCAATCCAGTTGGCCTGCATGGTCCGGACGGAATCGGGCCAGCGCTCCAGCTCGTCGAGCGCATCGAGCAGGGAATCGGCAAAATCGGTAATGCGGAACATCCATTGCGGCAGCAGGCGTCGCTCGACTAGTGCGCCCGAGCGCCAGCCACGCCCCTCAATGACCTGCTCGTTGGCAAGCACGGTATGATCGGCGGGGTCCCAATTGACCCAGGCCTCCTTGCGGTAGACCAAGTCTTCGGTGAGCATGTCGAGGAACATCTTCTGCTCGTGCCGGTAATAGTCAGGTGAGCAGGTTGTGACCTCGCGGCTCCAGTCGTAGGACAGGCCCATAGACTTGAGCTGCTCGCGCATGGTGGTGATGTTGCTCCAGGTCCACTCGGCGGGATGGACGCCCTGTTCCATGGCCGCGTTCTCGGCCGGCATGCCGAAGGCGTCCCAGCCCATGGGGTGCAATACGTTGAAGCCGCGCGCGCGCTTGTAGCGCGCCAGCAGATCGCCGAGCGTATAAACGCGCACATGGCCCATATGGATGCGACCGGAGGGATAGGGAAACATCTCGAGAACGTAGTAGGGCGGCCGCTCATCGTCGTCATCGGTGGCAAAACTCGAATCCGCCTCCCAGGCCTTTTGCCATTTGGGCTCGGTCGTTTGCGGATCGTATCGCGCCATCGGGAGTCCGTTCTTGGCTTCAGAGAATGTTCGATAAATCTCACCAGCGCTGCGCCTCATCAGCACCAGCCCAACGGCCGCGTCTGGCCCGCCCGGACTACTCTTGGTTGGCGAGGGTGCGAATTCTGAGTAGGCGAGCGCGCCTCAGAATGGCGTTCTCCAGATCTGTTGACATGGAATCGGCGACAGCCGCATCGACCCAGCCGTTGGCGCCCTGCTCCTGACGGAACACCGCAACCCGGACACCGTCGGCTCGCATGGCCCGATCGAGAATGAAGGCCGAGATCTTAAAGCGCTCGTTCGGCGTTTGCGGTGGGGTATACCAGTCGGTGATGATGACGCCGCCAAAAGGATCGGCTGAGGTCAGCGGCAGGAAGGCAAGGGTGTCGATCGAAGCCCGCCAGAGGAAGCTGTTGACACCGATGCCGGCGCCACCGCCGCCGTCGTCCGGCCGGTAGTCGGGTTCGCCCAGCAAGACGATGCCGCCGTCCCCAAAAAGGGACCCGCTGCTGGCGCTGCCGGGCCTGCTCGGATGGGTGCCATAGGTGGAACTATCGTCGGAAGGATAGGCCGTCTCGATGTCTAAATCGTCGCCGCAGCCCGACAGGGTGGGCAACAGCAATGCTACGGCCATCGCCAAGCCCAGCGAGCGCTGCGAGTAGAGTGCCACAGATGAAGCGGTCAAAAGCAAGCGTAGCCTCAGTCAGCGGCCATGCCGCAGCCAACGAAAAAGGGGCGACAGCATAGCTGTCGCCCCTTCTCAAGTCGAGAACCAAAGCTTCCTGATCAGAAGCTCATCTGCAAACCGCTATAGACCGCTATAGCGTCGTTATCCAGGTTGGCCGCACCGTTGGTGGCTAAGTCGGTCGCGTTTTGAGTGTGGTCGATGTCAACACCCTGTATGCCAGTATACCAACTGAGGCCTGGAGCGACCTGATAATTCGAGCCGATTGTCCAGATATCAACCTCGTACGTCTCGCCCAGCAATGACGGCGCGACCGTGAAGCCAGTCGTACCGCCAGTGGTGGCATGGGCGAGCGCCGCAGCCGCGGTAACCACCCGGTTCGAGGATACGACTTCAGTGGAAACGTACTGCACCTCGAAACTTAACGGTCCAGCCCAGTAGGCCGCATCTAGACCCCAGCCGTCGCTCTTGAAGCCGAAGTCGCGGCCCTTGATGGCACCTGAGGTGCCTTCATCATAGTATTGGCCGCCCACCTGGAAGCTACCCCAACCGATCTGAGCGCTGAGCATGTACATGCCCAAACCGTTCACGTCCTTTTCGGTGTTCAGACCAGCTGTGCCGGTGGCAGCCGAGAGATAGCCATCGGAAATGGCGCCGACAGCCGATAATCCGACATTGACATCGCCAAAGTCGCCCTTCCACTGGCCACCGAAACCGATCTTGTCCTTGTAAACGCCGGCGGCATTGTCAACAGCGTTTTGGGCATTGGCAGCCGTATTGGGGGCGTAAGTGATTCCAGCCTGGAAGCCCGATACGATCGGAGTGT